>Ga0326727_10002917_pt1 | contig 56393 bp, 49 predicted proteins | sample MB2enrmetagenome_FD_207643 | JGI IMG/M metagenome (GOLD analysis project Ga0326727, IMG submission 207643) | Lab enriched peat soil microbial communities from McLean, Ithaca, NY, United States - MB29MY | ecosystem: Environmental > Terrestrial > Soil > Wetlands > Peat | place: USA: New York...
CATAACAATCCGATCCTTTCACGCGAACCGTAAGAAATCTCTCAAGGGAATGAAAGGGAAACACCAAGGAACCTCTGCGGAAGTCCCGGCTGCATCGGGGCGCGGTCTGTCGGCTTGCGTCGCGAAGCCGCCACGGTGCATCGGCCTCGGCGAGATCGGCGAGTTTGCTGCGCGGAGCGCGGAGCGCCTGCAATAATCCTCGATATGCGCATGGTGCTCACCGCGGCGAAGCTCTTCGACGGAACCACCCTGCTCGACCACCCCGTGGTCGTAATCGAAGACGGCCGGATCGCCTCCATCGCCAGCCGGTCTGAGAGCGAGATCCCCGCTCAGGCCCAGGTTGTCGATTATCCGGGCGCGACCCTGGCCCCAGCATTTTTCGACGTGCACATCCACGGCGCAGCCGGCCACGACGCCATGGAAGCCACGCCCGAAGCACTCGCAGCCATGGGCCGCTTTCTGGCCTCGCGCGGAACGGGCAGCTTTCTGGCCGCCACGGTGACCGCTCCGCTGGATGCCACCCTGCGCGCGCTTTCCGGCCTGGCGAAGCTGGCCGCGCGGTCGCCGGAGCAGGCCCAAGCCCGCCTCCTCGGCATTCATCTCGAGGGGCCGTTTCTATCCCACGCCAGGCGCGGCGTCCACCCGCCCGAATACCTGCTGGCGCCCGACCTTGTCGTCTTCGACGGGCTCTTCGAGGCCGCCGAGGGTCACATCCGCCTGATGACGCTGGCCCCCGAACTGCCCGGCGCGGTCGAACTCACTGCCCATGCCACCGCCCGCGGCGTTCGCGTCTCGCTCGGCCACTCAGATGCCACCGCCACCCAGACCCGCGCCGCCATCGCTGCCGGAGCCGTCAGCGCGACCCACACCTTCAACGCCATGCGCCCGCTCGACCATCGCGAGCCCGGCATCCTGGGCATCGCGCTCACTTGCGATTCGCTCTTTGCCGAGCTGATCTCGGACGGCGTCCATACCGCTCCCGACCTGGTCAAACTATGGTGGAGGGCCAAGGGACCGCGGCGGGCGATTCTGGTTACCGACGCCATGAGCGCCACCGGCAGGCCCGATGGCGAATACCAACTCGGCGGACTCTCCGTTCAGGTCGCCGACGGCAGAGCCTCGGCTGGCGGAGTTCTGGCCGGCAGCGTGCTCACCCTGGACCGCGCCTTGGCCAACTTCGTCGCCTTCACCGGCGCGCCGCTGGATGAGGCTTTGCGCCTGCTCACCGCCAACCCAGCCGCCATGACCGGCCTCGCCGATCAAGCCGGCTCCCTCGCCGCGGGCCAGCCCGCCAATCTCGTCGCTGTGGATGCCGCAGGAAGGCTGGTTGTCTCTCTTGTGAATGGGCAGACGGCTTTTCCCTTGGGATGAATGGATCTGTTGAGGTCCCTTAAGTCTTTCCGGTCAGTGACAAACGAAAGTTGTTTTCAAATTCCGGTAGAACTCTGGCTATCTCATCAACCTGCACAGACGTAATGTTATGATTCTTGGTTTCCGGCCCATAGCGACGAAAGCGAACATCCGATATGGCTTTAGGGAAAATGAAAAATCGGCGATTTGTCTGATCTTCGCCGGGGAGTAAAACGATTGCCATCCAATCGAAACTACGATCATTGACGTTGTACTCAACATATGCATCTCTGCCGTGCTTAAAAGTCCGAGATTTCACTGAAATTCGTATCGGAGCAGTGTCTCTTGGCTGTGCTATAACATCATAGCCTGGCCAGTTATCGGGCATCTTCATTGCGGGAACTTCTGCCAGTGTTAACTCGGCTGCAACTAGCATCTCGCAGGCATCACCCATCTGCTTAGACGTGTAACCTCGTGCCTTCATACCGATAGGTTAGCAGAATCTGCCAGATGCTTCGCCCGCCACAATGCGCCCTCCAGCGGCACAACTGCTTCGCATCCCACCGGCATCTCCGGGGCGGCGGCGCTCAGGCCGGCAAAGAAGGCCTCGCGCACCAGCCTCATCTTCTCGATGATGCCGCCGGTCCAGGCCGCCGGAACCTCGCCCCCAATCCCGTGCTTGCGGCGCAGCTTGGCGCGCACCAGCAGCACAGACTCCACCAGGTCGGCCGCCGCCTGCCGCAAAACTCCCAGCGCTACCTGGTCGCCGGCCTCGGCCAGTTCATTCATCGCCGGCGCCAGCGCGGCAAAGTCCGGTCCCGGCGTGCTGTCGCCCAGGTTCACCAGGCCGTCCAGGCTGGGCGTTCCCCAAATCTCCCCCACTCGCTTGAGGATTTGCGTAGGCTCTTCGCGGTCATAGGCGTTAAGCGCCCTGCGCACGCCGTGCAGTCCGATCCAGTAGCCGGAGCCCTCGTCGCCCAGACGCGAACTCCAGCCGCCAGCGCTCTCCCGGCTGCCGTCCGGCGCGCGGCCAATGGTATTCGACCCCGTTCCGGCGATCTGCAGGATTCCCGGCCCGCCCCGGAAGGCCGCGTCGAGGGCGATGATCTCGTCGCCTACAACCTCGGAACGCCGGACGCCGAAGTCCTGGAAGACAGCCGTGATCCACTCCTTCGTGCCGGGCATGGAAGCGCTGGCCACTCCGACCGAGGCTGCGCGGACGGCCGTCACGCCCGCCTGCGCGTACAGATCCTTGAGCAGCGCGCGCAGGTTCTCCTCGGCAGCCTCGGCCCCCACCCGCAACAGCTTGATGGAGCCGCATTCCCCATGGGCCAGAACCTGCTCGCCGGCAACGATCACGGCGCGGGTCCGCGTTCCTCCGCCGTCAATTCCCAGGACTGTATCCATCTTCTGCCCCTTCAATCCTTCCGCATCAGCTTACAGCACGAGATGAGTCAGCAGACCGGGCGCAGAGATAGGGAGGCTAGGCTCGCGGATAGGTTGAATCCTGAAACCGGGAATCTCGGCTCCACGCGGCTGAATCGGCAAAGGGCTCTTTACGGCGTCGCGCCGTTCACGGCCAGGCCGCCCGCCACCCCGCCCAAACCTCCCGCGCCGGGCGATGGAGTGCCGACCTCGCCGATGATGCAGGTCGGAGAACCCATCATGATCATTCCGCCGTGCACGGTAGGATCTAGCAGCCGGGCGGCGGGAAGAAAGTTGATCATCACCCCCACCGATCCCATGACAATCATGTCCGGAGGACCTACGCAGGTGGCCATGGTGGTGACGGTGGCAGCGGGCAAAAAGTCGATCAGCACCGTAGGCGCGCCCGGGGGCAGGATCGGTCCGCCCACATGCGGCACAACCCCGGTCACCATGGGACACACATGCATATCGGTTATTCTTGCTGCTGGCGGCATCAGTCTCTCCCCATCCAATGTTTCATCCTGCCAATTCCTCTCTGCCGGTTCGCTTGCTCATTGCGGGCTTATGCGCAGGCCTTTCATAAATGCCTCGTAGTCCGGCCGTACGGCCTTGAGCTGCGCCTCCAGAGTCGTCAGCGTAACGATGCCCACCCAGTTTCCCAAGCGAGCGTAGGTCTGGGCATGCAACATGTTTCCGGCTGAGTCCACGCGGTGGCGAACGAAGAGCAGTTGAGCCTCATCCGCGCCCGCAAAAGCGGTTTCCTGGGGCCCGGCAAACTTCGCTTCCTTCAAGTAGTTCCCGATAAGTTTCTTCTGCTTCTCGATATACTCGGCAAGGCTATCGTCCGAACCGAGCGTATCCTGCCCCACGCCCACGCTTGCGGCTATCGTCCCCGCGGCCATGGCTATCTGGCGTATCCCAAAGCCGGCCACATAAAGCCAGCCTCCCGGCATCGTTGTAACATTCCATCTTCCAACCGAGGGGAAATGGGCGGCGGCGCCGGACTGTGGCATTGTTTGCGTCAAATTTCACCAGTTACTTCTCGGAGATGCTCCTGCTCCATAGCTCGCCCGCCAGGGCTCGATTGCCTAACCGCCATGCTGCCGTGGGCAGTCATCCCAGCGCTGGTGTAGGCCGGCATTCCCATAGCCCGCTAAAAACCCCTCTGTGCCTGGCTGATGGCCTGACTCGCCGATTGCTGGGCGGCCTGCGAGGCTTGTTGCGCCTGCTGCTGTGCCTGACTCGCCGCCTGCTGCACCTGCTGCCCTGCCTGCTGAGCTTGTTGCTGAGCCTGCTTCGCCGCCTGTTGCGCCTGAGCGGCCGCTTGCTGGGCCTGCTGCGCCGCCTGCTGAGCGGCCTGTTGACCCTGCTGGGCTGCTTGTTTCGCTTGGGCAGCGGCTTGCTGGGCCGCTTGTTGCGCCTGAGCAGCGGTTTGCTGAGCTTGCTGCTGAACCTGCTGCGCCTGTTGTTGCGCCTGCTGTACGGCCTGCGCCCCAGCCTGCGCGCACTGCTGTGCATGCTGTTGCGCCTGACTGAGCGCCTGCTGCGCCGCGGCCCGGCCCTGCGCCGTGGCCTGACTTACGGCCTGCTGCGCCTGCTGCACCGCCTGGCTGGCCTGCTGATAAGCCTGCCGCGCCTGTTGCGTAACCTGGTTGACGGCCTGCTGCGCCTGCTGCTCTGCCTGTTTCGCTGCCTGCTGCGCCTGGTTCGCGGCCTGCTGGGCAAGTTGCTGCGCCTGGCTGGCAGCCTGCTGTGCCTGACCGGCCAAGCCTGAGGCCGCACCCTCTGCTCCCTGCACTGCGCTCCCGAGGCTTGAAGACACACCCGCCCCCAGCGAAGCCGCGCCGCCGGCTGAGGGCACGGAAGGCGAGGGAGCAGCCGCGCTCGCCGGACTACTACCGGCAGCGCCGCCGCTGGCGCCTTCCGCCTGGTCGGGCGCAGCCGGCGATGCGGGATTGTTGATTGTTCCGGCGCTGCCCGAGCCCGCGGCGCCGCCGCTATTGATCAGCACCATCGTTCCCGAGATCGCCACGCCGGATGGCCCTATGGTGATGAAGTTCCCGCTCGCGATCAGGCTCAGTTCCATCCCGGCCTGAATCACCACGCTCATGCCCCCATTGATATAGACGGTCTGGTTGGCGTCCAGCGAATAAGCAGAGCCCACTTGTACGCTTTGGTTGGAGCTGACATTCAGGGAATGACTTCCTCCCACCGCTTCAGTCAGGTCGGACCCTATATTGAGGTCCGATTTGCCGTCGATCTTATCGATCGAGTTTCCTTTGACCTCGCGATTGTAATTGCCGCCAACTTGCTCGGTCTGGTTACCTGTAACAATCAGCGAGTCGTTGTTCCCCACCGAGATGCGCCGGTCGTGCTCGATCGAAACATCCATGTCCTTCTCGGCATGAACGTAAATCTGCTCGCTTCCCATCTTGTCTTCAAAGCGCAGCTCGTTCGCATTCTGCCCCGAGCCGCCCTTGCTGCTCCGCGTAACTATCCCCGAGCGTGTGCTGTTGTCGGGCAGCGCGTACTTAGGCATGTTCACGCCGTTGTAAACCGAGCCGGTAATTACCGGGTTATCGGGGTCCCCATTGAGAAACTGAACCACCACCTCGTCTTTGACGCGCGGCCAGAAATATGTTCCCCACCCATTCCCGGCCCAATGCTGCGCCACGCGCACCCAGGTGTTATCGACCGTGTTCGGCTTTCTCAACTTATCCCAGAAGAACTGGATGCAGACCCGCCCATACTTGTCGATGTACATATCCTCGCCCGCTGGCACCACGACAAAAGCCGTCTGCGGGCCGTAGATCTTGGGCTTGACGAAAGTCTGCGCGGGTTTGAAGACGATATCCGAGGAAACCGCAGTGAATCGATTGCTGTATTCAGTCCGCTTCTCTGCATCGGTGGTTCGATACGGTGGAACCTGGTCCGCATGAAGAGTTACCGCCGTCAGCAGGTATTTCCGGTTGAAAGCGGCGCGCGGGTTTTTAGTGAGGGTGAACGTGTAACCCGCGCAAAAGGAGCGCAGGTTGCCAGCGCCGCGATAGACCTCCGCCATGGCATCGGCGGCCAGCTCCCGAGTCTCTAGGAACAAGGTCTCGAAAGCCGTGCTCGACAGCGTGTCGGAGTCTTTCAGGTAGCCTTCTTCCCCGGCGGGATACAGGTACTGCTCAAAAGCATTCTTGCCGAATTGACTTGAGCTGTTTTTGTCCGGCACATCGACGCGGGCAAAGGGGCGGAAGTTATAATCCGCCGTCGCGTGCTTGCCTGAAACCATGGTCGAGGTCGCGGTGAATTCCGTAACTCGCGCCCCGTATGCTCCCTCGCGCCCCTTCACATTCAGGGCGTACGGAACCGACGCCGACAGCGGGCAGTCCTGATAGGCATTTCTGCTGTCTCCCAAGACAATCTTGTTATCCTGGTCGGTATGCTCGAACCAATAGAAGATGCCGCTCTCCTCCATTATGCGCGAGACAAAATGGAAATCCGACTCGGAGTACTGGGTGCAATACTCGTGCGGCTTGTAGGACCCGTTCGTCTGGTCCGACAAGGACAATCCATAGTCGCCGGCGACCGCCTTGACAATCTCCAGGACCGTCTTGTTCTGGAAGACGCGGCAGTTGGAACTCAATGTCATTTGCCACATAGAGGGCACAATCCGCGCCCGGTACACATCGAAATCCTCGTCGCCCGCGCACTGCTCGAACGACGCAACGATGCCGTTGATCCACCTGAAGCCCTGGACATCGCTGAGGGCGATCGCTACGGTCACTTTGGAGCCGACGATCGACTTGGGGGCGATCGTCGTACCCACGGCCGCCAGCAATTCGGCATGATACTCGAAGAGGCGCGAAATTCCTTCCGCGCCTTCGAGCGACTCAATCAGCAGCACGTCCTTGCCCAGCGGGCTTGAAAACTGCATCAACCGGTCTGTCTGCTTTGAAACTGCCATGCCAATCCTGCCTGTTCCTTGCCGCAATTTCCGAAAAAGACCATCGTTAGACCTGCGCCGCGACGCTGGCCGCGCCCGGACCGGCATCCCATGCGTAAGTCAGCTCGCCGTCCTTGACTGAGACACTTACCCTCTCCGCCACGGCCCCCTCGGCAATCCGCGACAGAATCTGCCGCGAAAGATCGGGCAGTATCGTATTGGAGAGAATGTTATCGACGTTCCGGGCTCCGCTCTCGACTTCAGTGCAGCGCGCGGCCACCTCGTTCAAGAGTACGTCGTCATACTCGAGGGCTATCTTGTGCGACTCCGCCAGGCGCCTTTGAATCTTGCCCAGCTTCAGCCGGATGATCTTCTTGAGAGACTCATCCCGAATCGGGAAGTAAGGCACGATCATCAGCCTGCCTAAAAACGCCGGCTTGAATATTTTGTTCAACTCCGGCTTGAGCGCCTTGACCATCCCCTGGCTGTCGGGCATGGTCTCCGGATCGGCGGTAAGCTTCATCACTGTTTCCGTCGCCGCGTTGCTGGTCAGCAGAATGATGGTGTTCCGGAAATCGATCTCGCGGCCCTCGCCGTCTTCCATCCTGCCTTTGTCGAAGACCTGGAAGAACAGCTCCAGCACATCGGGATGCGCCTTCTCGACCTCGTCCAATAACACGACGGAATAGGGCCTGCGCCGCACGGCTTCGGTGAGCACGCCTCCCTCGCCGTAGCCCACATATCCGGGAGGCGATCCCTTCAACGTCGAAACCGTATGGCCCTCCTGGAACTCCGACATGTTGATGGTGATCATATTGCGTTCGCCGCCGTACAGAACGTCGGCCAGCGCAATGGCCGTCTCGGTCTTTCCGACACCGCTGGGCCCAACCAGTAGAAAGACTCCCACCGGCTTGACCGGATCGTCGAGATTGGCGCGCGAGGTAAGTATTCTCTGCGCAATGGCGGCCAGCGCATGATCCTGGCCTATCACCCGCTTCTTCAAATGTTCATCGAGAGTTAGCACCGTCTCGATCTCATTGCGCACCATCTTGCCCAGAGGGATCCCAGTCCAGGCGGAGATAACTTCCCCCACGATCTGCGCATCCACCGAGACCCGCATCATGCCTTTCTCGCCTTGCAGAGCTATTAACTCGGCTTCTAGCTTGGCTAACTCGGCCCGCACTTCGCCCTCTTTCGCCGCTGCCTCGGCGTCCTTCTCGCCGCCGGACTCAAGACTCTCTTGCAGGCCGCGAATCTTTTCCGTCAGAGTCTTTTCCTTCTCCCATTGCTCATTGAGGACATCCCGCTCCTGTTTCGCGGCGGCCAGCTGAGTCTCTATCTCCCCGAGTTTCTCGGCATGGTCGGCGCCTATCTTCGTCTCGCGTTCGAGTATGCGCTGCTGCACTTCAAGAGCGTCGATCCGGCGCAGCACATCCTCCAAGCGGGGAGGCGTGGAGTTCTGCCCCAGTGAGAGCCGCGCGCAGGCCGTATCCAGCACGCTAACCGCCTTGTCGGGCAGTTGGCGGCCGGCGATATAGCGATGCGACAGCTTCACCGTCGCGGTAACCGCCTCATCCAATATGCGCAGATTGTGGTGTTTCTCCAGCGAGGCCTTGATGCCCCGCATCATGGTGCAGGCGACATCTTCCGTCGGCTCTTCAACCTTGACGACCTGGAACCTTCTGGCCAGAGCCGGATCTTTCTCGAAGTACTTCTTATACTCCGACCATGTCGTTGCGGCGATGGTGCGCAGTTCCCCGCGGGCCAGCGCGGGCTTCAGCAGATTGGCCGCGTCGCCCTGTCCCGCCTGTCCGCCCGCGCCTATCATGGTGTGCGCTTCATCGATGAAGAGAATGATCTTTTCGGTCGAAGACTTTACTTCGTTGATAAGTCCCTTCAACCGGTTTTCAAACTCTCCTTTAACTCCCGCGCCCGCCTGCAAGAGGGCCAGATCGAGGCTGTGAATATGAACTCCCTGCAATGCCGGGGGCACGTCGCCGCTGACCACGCGATTGGCAAAACCCTCCACCACGGCCGTCTTGCCCACGCCGGCCTCGCCGGTCAGAATCGGATTGTTCTGGCGGCGGCGCATGAGAATGTCGATCATTTGACGAACCTCCTGGTCGCGGCCCAGCACCGGGTCGATCTTTCCGGCCTTGGCGTTCGCAGTCAGGTTCACCGTATATTGATCCAGGTGCGGCGTCTTGCCCCTTGAAGCTCCGGGAGCAGCTTCACCGGCGCCGCCACGCGCCTCTTTCGCTTCAGCCGCCGCGGCCATGCTGGTCTGTGTCTCGCTCGACTTAGCCACAATGTCGTAGAAAGCGCTGCGCAAGCCCTCCGCGTTGATAACTTGCAACTCCTTGCTGATATCCTTCACGATCCGCGACAGCTCGTCGTGGCCCAACAGCGCCAGCAGCGTGAAACCAGTGCGGATGTTCCCCGCCTGGAAATCGAGACTGGCCACCGTCCACGCTTCCGAGAGCATCTTGACAACGGTGGGGCTGAAGGCCGGCGAGCGCGCATTGCCGCTCTTCAGTGAATCCAGGCTGCGCTCCAGCTCCTTGGTCAATCGCGACCGATCAACCCCGAAGTGCTTGAGGATCGCGGCAATGTCGTTGTCGCTGGCATCGAGCGTCTTCAATAGATAGTGTTCGATCTCAATGTCGTAGTGCGTGCGCGAGACGCACAATCCGGCCGCCGCTTCCAGCGCCCGCCGCGTCGTATCGTTCAGCTTGTCGATAAGTGCCTTCAGGTTTGTGCTCATGGCCTTTCCTCTCCTCGTATCCGGAATCTTTCACTGCACCAGATAAGTCGCATCGGCGGGATCGCGCCCCAGCGGTCTGGTTTTCAACCAGCTGACCAACCCCAGTTGCGGACGCCTGGCTCCGCCCGATCCCAACTCGCAGGGCGGCGCATCTTCGCGCGCCAGCACCAGCTGCACTTCCGTTTCATAACTCCCATTGGAGTAAAACTTCAGCCACGCCACCAGCTCGCGATAGGCTTCCTGGCCGGGAAGGAACTTCAAATACTGCTCGAAGCGCATGGGGCCGAGCGCAATGCGGATGCGCCCATGATGATCCCACACTTCGTCCCCGGCCACAACCCCCACGCCCAAACGCTCGCTCGGCCCGCCCAATCCCGAGAAGCAGGTCTGATTACCGGGGTCCAGCTTGCGCCATGCGCCGGCAAACTGCTGGATATGCACATCCACCCCGAAGTAATCTTCGAGGATCTGCTCCAGCGCGGCGGCCGACCGCACGTGACGCGCCAAAAGCGCCACATAGTTCAAATACGCGGCATCCGGTATTCCGCCTCGATTGCGCAAGTCCTCCGTGCCCAGGCCCAGCAGATCGAGCAGGCGGGCGGAAAGCCGATCTTCTCCGGTTCGCTCGTACTCGATGAAAAAGCGGTACTTCTCCCAGCCCCTGTAAAAGAACGAAATCATGCGATGGTTGAAGATATTGAGAAACTCTTCCATCGCGTAGTCTTTCCGCCGGGTTTGCGCCAGCAGAAACTCCGTATAGGGCGCCGGCATGACGGAGATTGCGGCGCAAAGTCCCATGAACTCGACAGTCATGTTCACCTGACCGTTCTGGGCGCGCCGCAACTCATGAATCTCACTGGGAGGAAACGCGAGCGAGGTCCGCGCCGCGAAGCGGATCGTCTCTCCCTGGGGCGTGATGAAATACCCCACCGGCTTGAGCGAGCGTTCCATCTTCTGGAGCATGCGGACAGCCTGAAAGAAATGCACCCGGAACGGCTCTTCGTCCAGTAACTTGCGAAGATTGGCTAACTCGGGTCTTTCGTCGCTTGTTGTTGCCTGCGCGGTTACAGCAGGGCTTGAGTCCCGGCTCTCGGCGGCCATTTCCCCAGCGCCTCCTTTCGTAGAGTACTCCGCGCGGTGAGTTGCGAAAAGCTGTTCATGGCGGCGTAACCGGCAAGAAATCGATCCAGGACGGCGGCAAACAGATACAATCCGCTGCCTGTAAACTGCTGTTCGTCGAACTCCATCTCCACCTGGGTTCCGCGCGCCGGAATGAGACCGTATGCCGAGTCGACCAGGGCAAAACCGGGCGAAGAGTTCATCTTCAGGATCGATCCCACCTGGTTGTCGCTGGCCGTCGAGTCGTTCAGGTTATGCAGCCGCAGAATCTCCTGCATGGCCGTGCGGCCCTCTTCGTTGAGAGATAGATAGTTCAGCGAGAGCAGCGAGATCAGCCGCCACAAATGACCTTGCCCGCTGGGTGGATTGACGCTCGCCGTGGGGCGCCGCAAGCCCGTCACCGTCTTGGCCGCCGCGTACCCGACGGCTTCAAAGTCGCCGGTTTCGGCGCCAAAACGAAAGCGGGAAGGCAGATCGAAGTTGGTGCAAAGAGCGCGCACCATCAGCACGTCCGCCTCGGGGTTAGTGAAATTGCCGGTCAGGTCGACGACCGAAATGGTTACCGTGGAGGGTTCCCGCTCGCCAAACTCATTCAGGCGCCGGGTGGCTGTCCAGAAGGCAAGGTCTTCCCGGTTGCGGGTCTGATGGCGGTAGGCATGGATTGGCTCCAGCACCACCGATTGCCGCAGTTTTGGATTGGTCGCGGTCACCTCTTCGATGCTGAATATCTCCATCACATCGGCGTGGCGATTGTCCGGGATCACGGTGTACTCGTGCCGCGTCTGACTCAGAAGAATCGGTTCCGCGCCCTGCGAAAAGAGATTGATGGCCGGCGTGCAGCTGAGCCGGAAGGTCCGCTCGTTGACGCCTAGTTCCAGAACCTGCTGCCGTTCGGCGCGCTCGAAGCTGGAAAACAGGAATACGATCTCGGCCTCTTCGCCAAAACCGGCTTGCGCCAGCGGCTCCAGCCCTTCGAGGTCGAAAAACAGGAACTTCTCCGGCATCGCAAAGTACTCCTGGAGAAGGCGATGCCCGTCCATAGAGCGCCGTTCAAAGGGCAGCAGGCTTTCCTCGGCGTCGAACCCTACCGTGCGCAGCCGCTCGGGTTCCAGGCTGATGAGCTTCTTCTCATCCTTGGGATCGCGAAGCTGAATCTCGATGCAATTCTCTCCGAGCAGCTCATACAGCGAATAGACCACGCTCGCATCGCCGGCCAGATGAAAGCGCAGGCGCGAAAGAGGAAGCCCGGAAAAGGCCACATCCTTCTGACAGCGAAGCTGCAGACGAGCTGCGGCTACCGCTTGAACTCCCGTGGTGGCGCGCGGCTGCCGCTGCATCCGCTCCGGCTGTCGCCACTCTGCCGACGCCACCGTGAAGGGCCAGATTTCCACGTCGTAAGCGGTGCGAAAGCGGCACGGCAGCCCCTCGACGGTGGCCTTGGTCACCAGCTGCGTGCCTCTGGGAATGCGCAAGCCCGCGGTCTTCTTTCCCTGCGCCGGGTCCGGCTGGCACTCCACGATGGTCATCGAAGGGATGGGACGAAGATAGCCAGGATGGATGATCCTGGTAAGGGATTCGCTGATCTCCGGAAAGTCGTCGTCGATGCGGCGATGCACGCGCGCGGCAAGCAGCGCGAAGCCCTCCAGCAGACGATTCACGTGCGGATCGTCGCAGCGATCCGGATCGAGCAACAGCCGCCCGGCAACCTTTGGATACTTGCGCGCAAACTCGCCGCCCATCTGGCGTAGATAGGTCAGTTCGCGTTCATAGTATTCCAGCAGCTCCTCGCGCATGCCCCTACTTCACCTCATACTCGCCGCTGATCAGCTCCAGCACGGTGTCGAACTTAATCTCTTCATCCATGTTTTCGTAGACGATCTGACCCTCGATATGGAACCTGAGGCTCCGGCTGAGCATGTCCGTGCGCGTTAAAAACACGCGAGGCTGAACGATCCTCGGCTCAAACGTTCGAATGCACTTCTCCAAAGCCAGGGTGAGGGCATTTTGATTCTTGCCTCCGGAGCCATCGAAACTATGCAGGTCAGGCAGCCCGTAATTCAGTACCGATGCGGCGGCAGCAGGATAGGACTCTAACTCCGGAATGACGGGCTGCCTGGTATTCAATAGCCATTCCACATCCCGCTTGAGCGACTCGCGATACATGACGATCGATGCGGAACGGGTCTCCGGCCAGGGCTCCCGATCGACCAGCCGGTCGATCAACGACTGCGTGATCGGAACTTCAGACTTGGTTCTGGCCAACTTCCCCTCCCGCAGTCGCCGCTAGGCCAATTCCCGGATTATTGCAGAACGGTTGCATCCAGCCATTGCTGCGTCTCGGGGTTCGCCGCACCGGTATCGTCTTCTAGCGTCCACTGCCGCAGCTCGGGCCGTGCCGTGAGCAGGCTCTTGACCGTGCCCACCACCGCCAATGAGATCGCTTCGGCTCCGGTCTCCTGCCCGGCTCGCCAGATGTAGCGATGCAGGTCCAGCCACGCCCTGGAGCCTTCGCTGGCCAGGACGGGCAGCGAGGCCCGCAGCAATTCGTGCCAGGCTCCTCTCGCGGCCAGAGCACGCAGAGACTGTCTTACGGCTGGGGTCGGCCCCACCGCAAAACCCGGCGCCGGCGACGCGCCCTGCATCATGGTTTCTCCCAGGCGCAAACCGGCGCACACAAGATACGGCACGGGAGACTTGGGATCTCTATCAAACAGAAACTGCGCGCTCTCCACCACCAGCGCGTAGGCGTCGGCAGCGCCGCTCAACTGCCCCGCCGCGGAAACTCTCGACCGGACGGACTCCCCGGACGGCTCTCCACCTGCCGCACGTTCCGCCTGGCCCTCAACCGCAGCTTCGCCGCCGGCTTCCGGCTCAGGCTTTTCTGCCTTTGCCACTGGATCGGGGTCCGTCTTGCGCCGCTCGTTAAGCAACGATTCCACGACCTGATGAACTTCTTCCAGCCCTTCCCGCAGCTTGATGAGATTGGGGGAGATGTCTCCGTACGCCTGTTGCTGGAACTGGTCGAGACGCTCGGTCGCCAGCAGGGCTTCCCGCAGCGCGGCGTCCGCTTCAGCGTAGAGGCTCTTGGGACTGGCCGCAAAGGCATGGTCGAAGTCCTCGGCGGTTGGCTTGCCGTGATCGATCGCATCCTTGCGCGCTTCCTGCTTGGCGTCCGTCGTTGCGTCTTTCTCATAGCCGACCGCGCGGGAATCCAGATAGCCTTCGAAGCTCAGGCCGCTGCGGGTCAGCGGCGCTTTGCGCACGGCGAGAACAATCTGCCGCGCCGCCGCCTCGACGGCGAGCGAGCGCAGTTCAAGATCTCCGCCCTCCTCGATCATCGGATAGAGCGTGGGCCAGAATGTCTGCTGAAGCCCGAGAAGCAGCTCGATGCCGGGCGCGAGAACCTTGAAGCCTTCCATCCTGAGCTGCGATTCCAAAAGCCAGCCGGCCAGGCGCAGATCCTTGCTCCTGGCGGCCAGCGTGTCACCCGCCAGCTTGACGACCTGACGATGGTCCGCCTTCTTCTTCTGGGCCAGGACCATGTCCCCTTCCGGCAGACTCTCGTCGTCTTCCCTGCGCGCTTCCTTGATCTGATCGAAGACCTTGTCGTAATAAAGGTCCGCGCCCGATGGATTCTCTCCTGCAATCGGCGTAAGCAAATCCTCACGCAGAGGCATCTTGAGACTCCTTCTCAGGCGCGTGCCACTCCACGCTGCGAATATGCAGCAGTGGAACTTCGGCCCCATCGATGAGCATGGTCTTCGTCCCGTATGGAATCTCCCCATACTTGTCGTCCGGCTCCCAGGCCGATTCGCGGCCCAGTTGGACGACCTCTTCCGCATAGCGCGACGAGAGTGGACAAAGAACAGGAAGAAGCACTTCGCCAAGCTCCTGCAGGCGGAAGTCGGAGCTGGTCTCCACGCGGGCTTGCGCCCAGACCAGGTCGCGCAGATTGGCGGGAGGCTCAATCGCGAGCCTGCGCAGATAATGGATGGGAATCCAGGTGTAACTGCCGGCTAGAAACACCTCCAGGTTGGCCCCAATACGCGGGTCCGCATCGCTGAACTCGCTGAAGGCGGTTCCGTTCCAAACTCCGGCGTGAACGGCCCCCTCGACTAAAGGAGGCGTCTCATGGTTGGCGAACATGGCTTGCCTGGTGCGCTCGGCGTGCAGCGCACTACGATAGAGCAGAGTCCCCGCGGCTGCCTCGGCATTCGCTCCCGCCAGAAGATCCAGCTGCTTCTCCGCCCGGTCGTACTCGCCGGCAAACAACAGAAGCTCGAACAGGAACGTGCGGCGCTTGGCGTCGAGAGGGTTGGACCTCAACTCTTCGCCAAGCGCCTTGATGGCCTCCCGCAGTTTCCCTTCGCGGTAAAGCGCAAGTGGTGTCATGGTCGGCTAGGAGGTCTTATTCTCCTTGAGGTTGTAAGTAACCGCCCCCGTCGTGGTGACAATGCCCTGTTCGTTTTGCGTGCTGTACTCAATCTTGATTTCGTTGTAGCTGAAGGAAACGCTCTCGGTCGGAATCTCGGTCGACGCGCTCACTTGCTGCGACGTCACAAAGAGTTCCTTGAAATCGATCTTGAGAAACGGCTTGCCGCCGGCCCCTGCCTTCACCGCGATCAGATTTCCGGTCTTGATGTGCGTGCCGCTGACCAGCGCCTTGAATATGGGCGTGGTCGCTTTGTCAAGGTGCTTCATGACGCTGAAGTCGGCAAGATCGACTTTGCCGGCGCCCGAACCGCCCGTTCCGGCAACCGAAGTCGTCTGGTGTCCACCCCAGCTGAAGGAGAGAAGCTGAATCTCGTTCTTGTGGTTCGAGTCGGCCGCCTCGCCTGTAACGCTATCGAGTTTCAAATAGAAATCAACCGCCATGTCGGAGTCCTTTCGTGTTCGGCCTGGTTCGCAGGCCGGTTGGGGATTGAGGGTTCAAGAGTCAGGAAGCCGATCTATCTGCCAGCCGGCTGGGGAAGATCCGCTACAAGCCTCAGAGACACAGTGAGTTCATCCAACTGGAAGTGGGGACGCAGGAAAGCGACGGCACGCAGCGCTCCAGGTTTTCCAGCTACCTCCATGACCTCAATGCGAGCTTCGCGCAAAGGCCTCTCGGACTTTGCCGCGGCCGACGCATTGTCGTCCGCGATCACATAATTGGCGATCCACTGATTGAGGAATAGCTCGGCCTGGGTGCGGCTCATCGCGCTGCCCAGCTTGTCGCGCATCATGGCCTTCAGGTAATGAGCGAAACGCGACATGGCCAGCATGTAAGGCAACTGGGCCGACAGCCTGGCGTTGGCATTGGCCTCCGGCTTGTCGTAGACCTTGGGCTTGTTAGCCGTCTGCACACTGAAGAAGCAGGCATAGTCCGTCCCCTTGCAATGCACCAGCGGTACAAATCCCTGGTCGGCGAGTTCCTTTTCACGGCGGTCGGTAATGCTAACTTCCGTCGGGCACTTCAAGGCCACATCGCCCTCATCGGTGCGGAAGTTGTGCGTGGCCAGCCCTTCCACAAGGCCGCCGTTCTCCACGCCGCGAATTGAGGCGCACCAGCCGAACTTGGCAAAGGACTGCGTCAGCCGCGCCCCTAGCGCATAGGCCGCGTTGCCCCATAGATATTTCGTGTGGTCCTTGCCATCGACCCCCTCCTCGTAAGCGAACTCGTCGATCGGCTTGGTGGCCTGCCCGTAAGGCTCGCGCATCAGAACGTGAGGCAGGGTGAGAGCCACATAGCGGGAATCCTCCGAAGCCCGGAATCCTTTCCACTTGGCATATTCCGTGCTGTCGAAGACCTTGGAAACATCCCGGATTCCCGTCAACTGCGCGTAGTCGGCCAGGTTGATCATCTCCGGCGCGGCCGCGGAGAGGAAGGGTGCATGGGCCGCGGACGCAACCTGGCCCACCCTCTCCAGCAATTCGATATCTTCGCCGCTGCGGCCGAACTCATAGTCGCCCACTATCGCCGCGAAAGGAGCGCCGCCAAATACGCCGAACTCCTCTTCATACACCTTCTTGAAGAAGGCGCTTTGATCGAACTCCGGCGCGCGCTGCAAGTCCCTGAGAAGATCCCTCTTCGAGACGTTCAGGAGCTTGATCTTGAGCATGTCGCTGGTTTCGCTCTGGTCGAGCAGGTGCTTGATCCCGCGCCACGTGGCTTCCAGCTTCTGGAAGGCGGGATGATGGAGAACTTCATTCAGTTGCAGGGAGATCAGGCGGTCGATATCGGCAATGCGCGCGCCTATCGTCGCCTCGGCGTCGCGGCTAAGCACCATCTTCCCTTCAAGAACCTGGTTGATGAACTCCTTCACCATGTCCTTGCCGCGTTCTTGGGCAATCGTGTCCTGGCCAAACCGTCCCTGGGAGACAATCTGATCCAGCAGTGACACCTCAGTGGTCTTTGTTTCGGCGGCCTGAGCCGCCAATGGGTTCGCCGCGCTACTCATGTTTGTCCCCCTCTGGCTCGCCACTTATCTCGGCGCGCAGCTTATTGAGTTCTTCCGTCTTTGAAACCGCGTCGAAAAGCGCTTGATCGAGCTGGTCGTTGCCCTGCAGGCTTCCCCGCAGGTTGGACAGCCTGGTCCGCAAGTCCAGCAATTCTTTGATGGGCCCCACCTGCGCGGCTACATTCGCGGGCGAAAAATCCTCGAACTTTTCAAAGTTCAGATCGACCGCCACCTGCCCCGCCCTGGGGTCGGAACTCAGCTTGTTTTCTACGGAGAACTTCAGATGGGGAGACATGCCCTTCAGCACGCTGTCGAAGTTGTCCGGGTTGATCTCAACGAATTTGCGATCCTTCAAAGCCGCGAGCGGCTTCTCCGGCTGTCCGGTCAGATCGCCTAACACCCCCATCACGAAGGGCAATTCCTTCATTTCGATGGCGTTTCCAACCTCTACGTCGTAAGTGATCTGCACCCGGGGAGCCCGGACGCGACTCAGTTTCTGCTGGGTACTCTCTCTGGCCATATTGCTCCTGAAATGCGGGGAGATGCGGGTAAAAACCGTTGAATCCAAAGAAACCACAGGAGGGCGACAGCTGTCCAGAGGAATCTTTGACAGCCTCATATTACCCCAACCCGGATGTGGACGAATTGTTGCGGAAATATATTTTTCTTTCCTCCGCGGGCCTGTGCGACCATGATCCTGGATTCTCCACCGCCCTTGCGCGGTACGCAGCCTCCGGCGTGGACATTCCTGCGCCTGAACCGGTAACATCACATCTCAGCCGAGGTTGCTCAGCACATGCGACAGCTACAACCCGTCATCTGGTCCAAAGGCACATTTCTCTCGCCCCAGCACTTGCAGGCGCAGGAGCGCTTCGTTGAAGACAGTGCCAGATTCTACCTGGACTCCCTCAACGCCCGGTCCTGGGGTTTTCGCGAGATTCAGATCGATACCAAGGCCCTGTCGGAGGGCAGGCTGGCGATAACCCGCGCCTCAGGAATCTTCCCCGATGCGCTGCCGCTGGACATTCCGGCCTCGGAGTACCCGCCGCCGGCGCGGCTACTCGACAAATGCTTCCTGGATGGGCGGCAAAGCTGCATCTTTTACCTGGCCGTGCCCGAGTACCTGCAAGGGGGCATGAACGTCTCGGTGGATCGCGGGCGAGTCAGCACCCGCTTCCTGGCCCAACTGCTGATGGTCCGCGACGAGAATACGGGGAGCGGCGAAAAGCCTGTCCAGGTGGCGCGCAAGAACCTCCAGATTCTGGCCGAAGGCGAGAACCGCGAGGGCTCGGTCGTGCTCGCCTTCCTGCGCATTCTCCGCTCGGAGACGGGCATCTACCAGATCGATCCCGCCTACATCCCGCCCCTCATCGATATTCACGCGCACCCCGCCCTCAAGCGCATCCTCAGCAACATGGTCGAGCTGCTGGTGGCGCGCGGCAGTCAGCTAGCCGGCGGCCGCCGCCAGAAGAATCAGTCTCTGGCCGACTTTACGGCCTCCGACGTGGCCAATTTCTGGCTCCTCTACACCATCAACAGCCATCTCCCCGTGCTCCGCCACTTCCTGGAATCGAGCAATATTCAGCCCGAGATGCTCTTCAATGAGCTTTCCGATCTAGCCGGAGCCTTGACCTCTTTCTCCAGCAAGATCGCCCCCCGGGATCTGCCCTCCTACGACCACGAGCAACTCGGCTCCTGCTTCGGGGAACTGGACCGCCTTATCCGTGTCATGCTGGAGACCGTGGTTCCCAGCAACTTCGTTGCGCTACCCCTCAAGATGGTGAGAGATACCATCTACGCAACCTCGATCGACAAGGATGCTTACTTCGATAATTCCCGCTTCTACCTGGCTATCTCGGCCGATATCCGCGACGCGGACCTGATCGAGCGCACCCCGCAACTGCTCAAGGCCTGCTCCGCGACCCAGCTCGAAACCCTCATCCGCAACGCCCTGCCCGGATTGCGCTTGCAGTACGTGGCCACGCCGCCCCGGTCCATCCCGGTCAAACTGCGCCACAAGTATTTCTCCATCGAGCAGGCCGGTCCGGTCTGGGAATCGGTGCAGCGCGCCCGCAACTTCGCCGTCTACGCTCCGGCTGACCTCCTCAACCCGCAGATGGAACTCATCATCCTGCTCGCGCAGCCCGCCTGATGTTCGTCTGTCTCTTTGCATGACTGGGCGCGCCAGATCGATAGTTGGGTGCTGCCGGCTAGCCCTGCTTCTTAGTCTTGCCCGCGCCGCGGCCGCCTAGCAGCCCTTCCAGCTCTTCCTTGAACTCGCGCACGTCCTTGAAGTCCCGGTAGACGGAGGCAAAGCGGATGTAAGCCACCGTATCCAGGCTCTTCAGATGCTCCATGATGAGTTCGCCGATCTCGCTGGTGGTGCGTTCGCGCTCCGGCGCGTCGACGAGAAAGGTCTCCGCGGCGTCCACGATGGCCTCGAGTTTGCTGGCCGGGACGGGGCGCTTCTCACAGGCGCGGAGCAGGCCGCTGAGCACCTTCTGGCGATCGAAACGCTCGCGGCGGCCGTCTTTCTTGACCACCATGTAAGGAATCTCGTCGATGCGCTCGTAGGTGGTGAAGCGGCGGTTACAGCGCTCACACTCCCGCCGGCGGCGGATGGAGTCGGCCTCCTTGCTCTCCCGCGAGTCGACGACACGATCTTGCCCGAAGCTGCAATAAGGACATTTCATGCTGTGGATTCTAGCGGATTGTGCCCACCCCTGTTTCTTCGCGGCCCCATGGCTGTGGCCAGCTCCTTTCCCCGCTGCGCATTGCGCGGCCGCCGCCGAAGAGCCTCTCAGCCTTTCCCCGAAAAACGGAGAATCGTCTTTTCCTGCGAAACATGCTTCCTTTGCATTTCTGCAGCATCTTAACTTATTAGGCATGAATCCCCCGCTTGCCTAGCGCCGTCAAGCCGAAAAGGGCAATGCCGCGCGAACTCGTTAAGTCAAAATAGGCCCGTCCTGAAAGGACGGATTTAATCCCGGCTGTACGAAGGCGCCCGTTCGCTGCCGTCTTTCCCCAGGTCTGCGCCGTATGCCGGGATTTCTCAACATTCAAGCACAATCAACTACCGCAGCCAGTCGGAATGAGGGCAAGCGGATAGTCTTCCTGCTGAGCCGGTAAGAGGGAGCTGAAGACATTGGCTAGGAAAATTGCGGAGCTATTTGTGGAAGTTCTGGCCGCCGCCGGTGTGGGGCGCATCTATGGGGTGGCGGGCGATTCTCTCAACGGTATCGGGGATTCCGTGAGGGTGCAAAGTGGGATGGGGTGGGTTGGGGTGCGGGATGAAGAGACGGCCGCCTTCGCCGCCGGAGCCGAAGCGGCGCTGACGGGCAAGCTTGCCGTATGCGCCGGGCGTTGCGGACCGGGCAATCTCCATCTCATCAACGGCCTCTACGATTGTCATCGCAGCCGCGTGCCGGTGCTGGCCATTGCGGCCCATATTCCGTCGACGGAGATTGGCAGCGGATACTTTCAGGAACCTCATCCGGAGCGTCTATTCAAGGAGTGCAGCCATTACTGCGAACTGGTCTCGCATCCCTCGCAGATGCCGCGCGTTCTTGAGACGGCAATCCAGACGGCCATTTCCCGGCGCGGCGTGGCCGTGGTCGTAATACCCGGCGATATTGCGCTCTCCGACGTCGTTGACCCAGGCAAGCGGGTCATCTACAGCTACAGGCGTCCCGAGGTTGTTCCCCACTGGACAGAACTCGATGACCTGGCGGCGGAGTTGAACCGTGCGCAAAAGGTGACCATCCTGGCCGGGGCCGGATGCGCGGGCGCTCATGGCGAGCTGGTCGCGTTGGCCGGCAAACTCCAGGCTCCGATCGTCCACACCCTGCGGGGGAAAGAGTTCATCGAGTACGACAATCCATACAACGTGGGCATGACCGGCTTGCTCGGGCTTTCTGCCGGCTATTGCGCCATGATGGACTGCGAGACGCTGCTGATGCTGGGGACGGACTTTCCGTATCGGCAGTTCTATCCGCAGCAGGCACGCATCGTGCAGGTCGATATCCGGGTGGAGCAATTGGGACGCCGCGTCTACATCGACTTGGGGATCGTGGGAGGCATCGCGGAAACGTTGCGTGCATTGCTTCCGAGGATCGAACAGGAGCGGCGGCGGAGCCATCTGGACGCAGCGCTCGAGCACTATCGCCAGGCGCGCAAGGAACTGGATGACCTCGCGGCTGGAAACGGGGAGCAGCCGATCCGTCCGCAATATGTCGCCAAAACGCTCGATGAGGTGGCGGCCGAGGATGCCGTCTTTGCCGTGGATGTGGGAACTCCCGTTATCTGGGCGGCTCGCTACCTGCAGATGAACGGCCACCGGCGTCTGCTGGGTTCGTTCAATCATGGATCGATAGCCAACGGCTTGCCGCAGGCCATTGGCGCGCAGATCTCTCATCCCGGCCGCCAGGTGGTCACACTCTGCGGCGATGGAGGCGTCTCCTTGCTGATGGGCGACCTGCTGTCGTTGAGGCACTTGAATCTTCCCGTGAAGATAGTCGTGTTCAACAACGGATCGCTGGGTTTTGTGGAGCCGGAGTTGAAGGCGGCTGGTATTCTCAACCCTGCCGCGGATCTGGTCAATCTGGATTTTGCCAAGATTGCGGAAGGGACGGGGATTCTCGGCTTGCGCGTCGAGGACCCGGAAAAAGTTCGGCCGGAGCTGGAGAAGGCATTCGCGCATGAGGGGCCCGCATTGGTCGACATTGCGGTCAACCGGCACGAACTTGCCATGCCTCTATCCCTCAGATTGGACCAGATCGTCGACTTCAATCTCTACATGATCAAGGCGATACTGAACGGGCGAGGAGGCGAGATCGCCGATCTTGCCCACACTAACCTGATTCGGTAGGGAAGAAGACTCTTCAAGAGCAGGGCTCGCTGGGGGATGGGGACGAGGAGGGTCTTGCTGGCGAGGGCAGGGAGACAATCAAGGGTGTCGAGGAAGGCGGAAGCGATGAGCGGCGTGTCTGCGGCGCCTCCTTCGCTGGAGCCGCGCACTCAACTCAAAAAGTCGGCGATCGCGGCGACCACTGTTTGCTGCTCGTCTTCGCGGAGTTCGGGAAAGATGGGCACGGCCAGGACTTCTTTGGCAGCGCGCTCGGCCTCCGGGAAGCTGCCTTCGGCGTAGCCGAGACTCTTGAGAGCCTCCTGCAGGTGGAGCGGGACGGGGTAGTAGATCTCCGAGCCGATGCTGCGGATGGAAAGAAACTCGCGTAGAGCATCGCGCCGGGCGGTGCGGATCACATACTGGTGCCAGACGTGCCGGCTGCCGGGAACCTCATGAGGCAGGACGACGCCGTAAGTGGGAAAGGGGCCGGCCTCGGCTAGTCCGACGGCGTGAAACAACGCATGATAGCGTCTGGCCACCGCGCGCCGGCCATGATTCCAGCCGTCGATGTACTTGAGTTTGACGCTCAGGATTGCGCCCTGGAAGCTGTCCATGCGGGCGTTCCAGCCGACCTCGTCATGGTAGTAGCGACGCTTCATGCCGTGCTGGCGCAGCATCTTGATCCGTTCAGCTAGTTCGTCCGAGTTGGTGGCAACCATGCCGGCGTCGCCCGCCGCGCTCAGGTTCTTGGTGGGATAAAAGCTGAAAGCGGCTGCGTCTCCCAACCCGCCCGCCTTTGCGCCGTTCCATTCAGCGCCCCAGGCCTGGGCGGCGTCTTCAATGAGTTTTAGTCCATACGCTTCTCGAAGACGGGAAAAGGAAGTCCAATCGACGCACTGACCGAAGAGATGCACGGGCAGGATGGCGCGGACGCTTTCGCCGCGCGGACCATTGAGAACATTCTCAACAGCGGCAGGGCCCAGGTTGAAGGTCGCGGGCTCGATATCGGCCAGCACGGGAATGGCGCCGGCGCGGAGAATGGCGCTGACCGTGGCGAAGAAGCTGAACGGGGTGGTGACGACGGCATCGCCGGGGCCGAGGCCGGCGGCGGCCAGCGCCAGCCACAAGGCATCGGTGCCGGAAGAACAGCCCAGAGCGTGGGCCACTCCCAGTTGCGCTGCTGCGGCGTGCTCAAAGGCGGCTACCGCCTCGCCAAGGATAAACTGCTGCTTCTCAAGAACCGCTTCGATCGCATCCAGCAGTTCTCGGTGGAGCGGGAGGTACTGGCGCTTGAGATCCAGCATGGGGACGGGCTGAGAGGTTTGGGCGGGAGACCGGGGCGGCGGGGCGGCATCTTGCACAGGTCTATTCTACCAATCGCTGACGGCTCCTGTACCAGTAGGGAAAGTGGGTATCCCGCGGCGAAGATGGGGTTTGTGCTGTCCCCGGTTACTATGCTGCAGCGTGCTGGGCGTGGAGCCCCGGATCCTGCCTCTTGCAATGAGACGCCGGAAACTTACCCCGGAATAAGGTTTTGGCGAGTTAGAGTTGAAAAGGTTGGTAAATCGCTGTAAAGTTGTCACATTGCGGGATTTGACGGCCTCGGAGTTTCCGCGGCCGTGCCCGCGGTTTTGCTTTTTCACGCACGTGCAGTCGCATTCAAACCCTCAAGAGAAGATCAGGAGATCGGCACATGGAGAACAAGCCGGCACAAAACATTCAGGACACATTTCTGAACACGGTTCGCAAGGACAAAACCCCGATTACGATTTATCTGGTAAGCGGAGTCAAGCTTACTGGAAAGATCCGGTCCTTCGACAAATATTCCGTGCTGCTGGAGAACAACAGCCAGGAGCAATTGATCTTTAAGCACGCCATTTCAACCGTGGTGAGCAACCGGAGTGTGATGCACACCGAACATCGTCCGCTGGGCGTGCAGACGGGCATTGGGCCATCCCCGGTGACGGCGACTTTTGCCTCGCCAGCGGTTGCGGAGCTGCGATAGCAGGCGGGGAGCGCCTCGATTGACAGCGCAGGAGAGCAGGACTGGCGGCTCCGGCGGGACTCCGGGGTCCCCAGCGACAGGTCTTCGTCGCGGCGGTGGTAATCCGGAGCGGGCGGTTCTGGTGGGTGTGGACCTGGCGCGGGCAGAGCCGGGAGGCCGCTCGCGCGACAACCGCGCGGGCGTGGCTGGCGCGCGGTTGGCTGTGGTGTGTCCAAATCCCCTGGGAATGAACTCCGCCTTGCCGGAACCCGTTGCAAAGGATGGGGTTGGGCTGAAATCTGCCGGATCTGAACAACCGCTTCGATCGAGTGTCGGCTTTTCACCGGCGCAGCGCCGCGCGGTCTCGGGCCTGAACGCCGAAGAATCTCTAGCCGAGTTTCGCGAGCTGGTTTCAAGCGCCGGCGCACTTGTGATTGCCGAGTTAATCCAGCGCCGTCCGAGGGCCGATCCCGCTACGCTGATCGGCGCGGGCAAGGTGGAGGAGATCGCTGCAGTGGCCGCTTCCACCGGGGCCGATCTAGTACTCTTCGACCACGACCTGACGCCTACGCAACTGCGCAACCTCGAAGCTGCGCTGCCGTGCCGGGTGCTGGACCGCACGCAGTTGATTCTGGACATCTTTGCCCGCCACGCCCGCACCAGCGAGGGCCAGTTGCTGGTGGAGCTGGCGCAGCTTGAGTACCTGCTGCCCAGGCTTACCGGGCGAGGCAAGTCGATGTCCCAGTTGGGCGGCGGCATCGGCACCCGAGGCCCCGGCGAGACCAGGCTGGAGACCGACCGGCGGCGAATCCAGGACCGCATCGACCACCTGAAGGGCGAACTGGACTCCGTGCGCCGGGTTCGCAAGCAGCAGCGGCAGCGGCGCGAGTCTGTTCCGGTGCCCACGGTGGCCCTGGTCGGCTATACCAACGCCGGCAAGAGCACCCTCTTCAACTGCCTGACCGGCGCTGCGGTACTGCAATCGTCACGGATGTTCGCTACCCTGGACCCCAAGCTTCGCGCCATCGAGCTGCCCAGCCGGCGCAAGGTTCTGCTTTCCGACACGGTGGGCTTCATCCGCAACCTGCCGCACACCCTCGTCACCAGCTTCCGCGCCACCCTGGAAGAGGTGGCGCAGGCCGAGGTGCTGCTGCACGTCCGCGACGCGGCATCCACTTATGGAGAAGAGCAAAAGGTGCAGGTGGAAAAGGTTCTGGGCGAACTGGAGGCTCTCGGCAAGCCGCGCATCGAGGTGCTGAACAAGATCGACCTGCTGGGGGAGCACGAGCGGGACAGCCTGCTGGCGCGGTCTCGCTCAGGCGGCGAGGTTGCGGTCTCGGCGCTCGCCGGGGAGGGTATGGATGCGCTGCTCAAGGCCATTGACCGCGCCCTGCACTCCGATCCAACCATCGAGGCGGAGTTCATGGTTCCGCAACAGGAGGGCGGAGTGCTGGCGGCCATCGAAGCGGGGATGGTGATTCACATACGGGAGTATGAAGGCAACATGGTGCGGCTGACGGTGAGCGGTCCAGCCTCGCTCCTGGGCCGCCTGCGCAAGTACCGCCTGCGGGAAGAGTGAAAGGATTGTCAATGCACAAAGGAGACCCCATGAATCCCACGCCAGGCGCCCCGGCCCCCACCATCGCCACGCTTTCCAGCCGCGAAGTCTATCGCAACCGCTGGATGCGGGTCCGCGAGGACCAGATTTTGCGCTCCAATGGGGAAAAGGGCATCTACGGCGTGGTGGACAAGGACGACTGCGCCATCATTTTGCCCATCGACCAGAGGCGCGTGTGGCTGGTCGAGCAGTTCCGTTACACCATCCAGGAGCGGGTGCTGGAGCTACCCCAGGGTGGCTGGGAGCGGGAGGTGGAAGACCCGGAGGAATTGGCGCGCGGCGAATTGAAGGAGGAGCTGGGCCTGGACGCCGCCCGGATGACCTACCTGGGAACCCCATGGGTCGCCTATGGCTTTACCCGGCAAAGGATACACGTCTTTCTGGCCACCGGACTGACCGCTACGGAGAGGGATCCCGATGCCGAGGAGCATGACCTCGAGCCGCGCTCCGTTGCCATTGGCGAGTTCGAGGAGATGATGCTCAGCGGCAAGATTCGCGACGTCTGCACACTGGCCGCGTGGGCGCTGTATCTGCTATGGAAGGCGCGGCTGGAGTGAGGCGCGGCCTCGGAGCATCTTCAAGGAGTGCTCGGTCATGGGTGCTCCACCCTCGCCTAGTCTCCGGGGTCCCCACAGACAGGTCTTCGTCTGTGGGGTGAGTATTTTGCGGCTAGGGTGGGATAGCGAGCCGGATAGCTGCGAATGTGAGAGTGAATCCCCCCTCCCTTTCCGATCGCTACAATCGAACAAGTGATGATCCAGTACCTCTATCTCGGGCGGGTGGATTACGACCAGGGGCTGCGCTTGCAGGCCGAGATCGCCCGGCTGCGCTTCGCGGGCCGGGTGGAGAATGTGCTCCTGCTCCTCGAGCATCCGGCGGTGCTGACGCTGGGGCGGAATGCCGACCGGGCTAATGTGCTGGCCTCGGAGGAGCTGCTGGCCCGGCGCGGGGTAGCGCTGCGCGAGATCGACCGCGGCGGCGATGTGACCTATCACGGGCCGGGCCAGTTGGTTGGTTATCCGATCTTCGACCTGCGCAGCCTGCGCAACCCCGGCGGCGGACGGATGGGGCCGGTGGACTTTGTGCGGCGGATGGAAGAGGCGTTGATTCGGCTGTGCGCCGGGTTTGGGGTTCGGGCCGGACGGATTCCGGGGCTGACCGGGGTGTGGTGCGGGACAAACGAGGGGTCAGGGATCAGAGATCAGGGATCAGGGGTCAGGGAACAGGGATCAGGGACCGCCTCTGCCGGGCCGGAGCGCAAGATCGGCGCCATCGGCATTCACGTTTCGCGCGGAATTACCACGCATGGGTTTGCCTTCAACGTGACCACCGACCTGCGCGACTTTGCATTGATCGTTCCCTGCGGGATCGCCGACCATGCGGTGACCAGCCTGGAAAAGGAAGTCCAACGGCCGGAGGAGTTACCAAGCCTGGAGGCTGTGGCGCACCGGGCGGCGAGGGAGTTCGGGTTGATCTTCGATCAGCAGGCGGTGGCGGTGGAGAGTCTGGCGGCGCTGCGGGCGCAGGCGGAGGCCGCCGCGGGGACCGAGCCTGTGTTCCCGGCGGAAGATACGCCGCTGCGGGTTCCAGCGAAGGTTGAACGGCTGCGCGGCAATGCCGCGGGGCCGGCTCGGGTCTGCTGAATGGGATTCCTGGTTCCCACCCTTCCCGCAAAAAGAGCGGAAAGGACGGGGCGCGCGGTTTGCACTTTCGGGCTCCTTCCTGTTCGCTCCCGTTCGGCTGGCGCATGGGCCGCGATTTATAATCCGCCTGGAACGGGCGCGCAATTGAACTCCCGCGGAGCGGAGAGAGGAATCCATGCCAACCGACGTGATCATGCCCCAGATGGGCGAGTCGATCTTTGAGGGCACAATTACCAGGTGGCTCAAGAAGGCCGGCGACCTGGTGCTCAAAGACGAGCCGCTCTTTGAAATCTCCACCGACAAGGTGGACGCGGAGATTCCCTCGCCGGCTGCCGGCGTACTCAGCGAGATCAGATTTCCGCAGGGCACGAGGGTCGCGATCAATACGGTAGTCGCCGTGATTGGCTCGCCCTCGATTGACGCACCTCCCGATGCGGCTCCAGTTGTGGGGCCGGCGCAACAAGCGCCGGCGGCTGGAGCAGTTCCGACGGCGGGGGTTTCCGCGCCGATGGCCAGTGGACCTCCAACGCCCCAACCGCTGGAGCCGGCAGCCACGGCGCCAGCGGTTCCCGATGTTGCGGCCAACGGCAGCGAACGCATCCGCTCCTCGCCGCTGGTACGCAGGATTGCCAAAGACAACAACCTCGACCTGGGGCAAGTCGCGGGCTCGGGCTCGGCCGGGCGCATTACCAAAGAAGATGTGTTGCGCTTCCTAAGTGAGCGCCGGTCCGGCAGTGCGGCAGACGTGCCGGTGTCGGGATTGCCCGCGGCGGAGGCTTCAACACTCGTCGACCGATTGGAGCCGCTCAGCAAGATGCGGGCCATTATCGCCCAGCGGATGGTGGAGAGCGTGGCCATCAGTCCCCACGCACACACCGTCTACAAGGTGGATATGACGCGTGTGGCTCGCATCCGGGAGCGGGAAAAGGGCAGGTTCGAGCAGAAAAACGGAATAAAACTCACCTATATGCCTTTTATTGCCGCGGCCGTTGTCGAGGCGCTGCGCAGGTTTCCGATTCTGAATGCTTCGTTTGAGAACGCAGCGATCCACTACCACGCCCACATCAACCTAGGTATTGCCGTGGCGCTCGAATGGGGGCTGATTGTGCCGGTGGTGAAAGAGGCGGAGGGGCTCAACTTTCTTGGGCTGGCTGGGGCCATCGCCGACCTGGGCGGACGCGCCCGCTCCAAGCGGCTCAAGCCCGAAGAGGCCTCGGGGTCGACGTTTACGCTGACCAACTCCGGCGTCTTCGGCGGCGAGTTCGGCGCCCCGATCATCAACCAGCCGGAGTCGGCCATCCTGGCCATCGGCGGACTGAAGAAAGAAGCAGTGGTGCTCACCGACCCGGAAGGCAACGATACCATTGCTATCCGCTCCATGCAGCACTTCTGCCTGGGCTTCGATCACCGCATCATCGACGGCGCCGACGCGGGCAGGTTCATGAGCGAGCTGAAGAAGACGCTGGAGGGGTGGGACAGGGCGATCGACTGAGACCCTCGCGGCCGGCGAATGTTGTAAAAGCGCCCAACGCTGGAGACCTGGCCGGGAGAAGCCGCTCCTGTATCCTGAGTGAAGACGTCCTCGCTTGTCGTCAGGGCTCTAAAGCCAGACCTAGGGCACCCAGCTGACTCGCTGACCTGCTGAATCGCTATCCCCTGCACCCTATGCGCTATACGACTCAATTCCTGTTATCGGCTCTGGCGGCGGCGCAGTTTCCCGAGCCGGACGCGCCGGAGATCGCCTTTCTGGGCCGGTCGAACGTGGGCAAATCGAGCCTGCTGAACGCGCTGGTGGGCGAGAAGGTTGCCAAAGTCTCGCGAACGCCAGGGCGCACGCGCTCGATCAACTTCTTTGCGCTCATGGATCGGAGCCAGCGACGGAAGCTGGTCTTCGCCGACCTGCCTGGTTACGGCTACGCCAAGGTTTCCAAGTCGATTTCGGCGGGCTGGCCGGCCTTCATCGAGCCTTACCTGGCCAGTCGCTCCACGCTCAAGCTGTGCGTCTGCCTGGTGGACTCCAATGTGCCCCCGCAGGAAAGCGACCGCCAGTTGATCGGCTGGCTGCGCGAGGTCGGCCGCGACTTTGCCGTGGTGGCCACCAAGATCGACCGGTTGAGCGGCAACGAGCGCACCCGCAACCTGCTGGTCCTGAAGAAGGGGCTGGAAGTGGACGAGGCGCTGCCCGTCTCAGCCAAGACAGGTTATGGAATCAAGGAACTGTGGGCGCGGATCGAAGCGGCGGGCGGCGCGGAAAGCTGAACGTCAGCCGGCGCTTTCTGAGGCTGCGTGCGGCGAGATGTGAAGCACGCGCGTCTCCCCATTGCAGCTCAGGCTGACCCGCGCTTCGACGCCGATCTCGCCGCGATCGACAGCAAGCTGAAGCCGCGCGACGAATTCTTTTGCCGTTTCCGGTTCACAACAAAGGGCTCTCATGCCCTGCGCCAGCCGGCCCAGATAGCGCGGAGCCAGCCGCAGCCAGCGGCGGGCGGCCCATCCAGCTGGGCTCGATTCAAGGCTGAGGCAATCCAGGGCGATGGCGTCCAGTTTGGGCAGCCACTGAGCGGGAGCGGCAGCCACGCTCCACGTCAGCAGAGCCTCGCTCTCTCCTGGGGTTGCAAGCGTGATCTCGTGGACACCCTCGCCAAAGAAGGACGACCTTGGACCACCGGAGAATCCTGGCCGCAGCAGATCGGGCAGCACGCCGCGCTCCAGCATCTCTCGCTCGACGGCATCCGGCGTCCGAGCAACGCAGACAGCAACCGTCTCACGCTTGCGAATCTCGTTTTTCAGGATGCGCAGGGCTTCGTCCAGCGAGGTCACCAGGAAGTCGGCGACCCCATCGCGAATCGCCTGCTTCTGCGCAGTCGCATCGGCGGTTGCGGCCAGCGACGCCGCGCCGGCAATGTTGCCCGCCACCACTAGTGCGCGGCCCTCCCCCTCGAGTTCCCCGGCGTAGAGCAGCCTTCCGCCCAACTCCGGTTCCCGGTCTGGGCTGGAGTCGGCGTCCGCGGCCGCAGTCAGGCTCGCATAGAACCGCTCCACCTGGAGAATGAACTCGATTGGATCCAGCGCCAAGGGAAGATTCTCTCTGCGATCCAGTCTGAGCCTCCGCATTCAGTCGAAGCTATTCCTGGGATTGTTCGAACGCGTTTTGTTTCCTGACGAAGAAAACAAACTCGCCCGGCTTGGCGACGGCCTGCAGTTTGTCGGGAACCTTTTTCCCGCCACAGCCGTTTGGGGCCACAACCCCCAACTCAAGGATGTCGGAAACCTTGTACCAGCGATCCAGAGATGCGCCTCGATCTGCCGACCCCTTATCCTTGTTGGCATCGCAATTGACATAGAAAGACATGGTGTTGTCGTAGGTGGCGCGAACCGAAACCAGAGTGGCGTCGTTGGGCACGGTCAGCTTCCCGGTACCGTCCTGATTCAGCGTTATCCAATTGGCGTGGGCCGTTTGTTCGTTATTGATGCGAACCAGGAAGTCCGTGGTCACAATGAGTTTCCCGGTTCTGCTGTCCAGCATCCTGACGGTGATGGTCTTCTGAGCCTGTGCAAATACAGAGCCACAGACGGTCACGCACAACATAAGCAAGAGAGTCCGGCGAGTCCGTTGAATCATAATCACCTCCGCAATCGCCTCTTCGTTTACCAGGTGGAATACGGCTGTCCGTCCGAGCCCGTCTCCTGCGACCCGGAGTGAACGTCGTCGATACCGGGGTCGGTCTGGTCCAGCGAGTGCAACGCGTCGCTTGAATCCGTCACCCAGGTGCTGGTGCTTTTGGTCATCGGGTCTTCGGGGATGGTCTTCAAGTAGCCTTCCTGGACCAGATCGTCCAGCGCCTGCGGCGCCTTCTGCTTGTCCATGGTATAGGAATCGATGGCGGCGCGCAGAATGTGAAGGTCTTCCTTGAGCACCGCTTCCCGGGCATGCCTGAGGGCGCTGATATAACTGGGCACGGCCACCACGGCCAGCACGCCGATGATCGCCATCACGATCATCAGCTCCACCAGCGTAAAGCCCGCGTCTTGTCTACCAATCCTGCGCATTCAACCCTCTGCCGCCAAACTGCTTGCAACCTACCAGTCGGAATACTTGGTGCCGTCCAGAGCCGTTCCCTGGGACTTGGAATACACGTCGAAGACACTTTGCCCGCCAAAGGAGTCCGAGGTCGGATCGTCCTGCATGGAGCGCAAGCCCCACTCGGCCTTGCCGGTCATGGGGTCCACCGGAATGCGGCGCAGAAACTTCACCTTCTTGCCTTGCACGTCCACCCCGTTCACCAGCGTCTCCAGGTCGGGCGGATAGTTCTGGCTGTCCACCTTGGTCTGGAAGGCGTGCTGGTCGGCTGCGTCCTTGTAGTGGTCGATGGCGTCGCGCATCTCCCACAGGTCGCGGCGCAGTTCCCGCTCGTTCTGGCGCTTCACCTCGAAGCGGGCAATGGGAACCGCTGCCGAAGCGAGAATGGAGAGAATGGCCACAGTCACGATCAACTCGACCAGCGTAAGGCCCCGCTCTCCCTGGCGGTCGATCCGGATTGGCGGCATCTTTCTCATGGACTCATCGGCTACTTAACTTGGATGCTGATCCGCGCGCCCTGGACCGGCGTTTGCTGTTGGGCGCTGTTCACCGTCGCCGCGCGCGTGATGGCGACAACGCTTTCTCCCGCGGCCTTGGCCTGAAAGCTGAGCACGCAAACCACGCCAGTGCCGTTCATCCCGGCCGCTCCCGGCGGACGCGCGGCATTGATACTGATCGAGCCCGGTCCGTCGTCGCGGTGGACCAAAGCCACGGCCTGCTTATCACGGCCCAGCAGATCTCCGGTGGTGACGTTGGCCAGAGAGAGTTGAGCCGGATCGTACTGAATCTGCATGGGAACCGAAGCGATATCGGTTCCCCCGGTCAGCACAACCGGAAGTTGGAAGGTGGAACCCGCAGCCACCGGACCCGCTAAGGGACTGAACATCAGGCTCGCAATCCCAGCATGCGGAGGAGTGAGTTGAGCCGGCGGGGTGAGCTGAACGGGAGGGCTGGGCGGATGGCCGGCAACCACCGCTGCCGCCGTCTCTCCATTGGCATCCGCGGATGCGCTCAACTGCTTGAGCGCCGCCGGGACTGCCGCCATCGCGCTTTGGCCGGGAACCGTGCCCACATTGGGCCGCGCGGGAGCGGGGCCACGGACAGCCGGGGCAGCACCAGGTGCGGGCATCGAGCCAGGATTCATGGCTGGACTCGTGCCGGACCCTTCCTGCGGAACATGGCGTAAGTCGATCGACGTGCCGGCGCCGGTATCGATGGCGCGCAGGTTCACCCTGTTGAGAGTTTCCGTTCGTACGACGTGCGGCACCACCAGAAAAACGATCTCGTCGTCCTGAATAGTGTGATCCTTCGACCCGAAGAGGTATTTGAGAACCGGAATCGAACTCAGTCCCGGAACGCCGCTCCAGCTCACGGTGTCCGTTTTGTCCAGCATACCGCTCAGCACGCTTGCCTCGCCCTCGCGCAGACGGATGACCTGCTCACTGGTCTTTTGCGCGATAATCGGCTCGGTCACGCCGCTTATCGTCACGTTGCCGTCCTCAGAACTATCTTCGATCTTGATCTTCAGCGTCACATCGCGGTCGAAGTGAATCGTGGGCGTCATCTCGATATTTACGCCCACATCGATATATTGGAATTGCGTATTAACCAGCGAGCTGACCGCCGCGGTGGCCGCGCCGGTCTGGTAGGAACCGGTGGCGATCGGGATGCGTGTGCCGATCTTCATGGTCGCTTTTTGCTGGTCGGTGCAGCGGATACGCGGATTGTCCAGGATCTTGGTGTTCGAGTCGGTCAGCAGTAGGTTGGCCTGGGCCGAACCGATGGTCACCGCAAAATCCGTCGCCTTCAAGTGATTCAGATCGTAGAGAGTCGGTGTGGAGCCGGTTGTGCTGGTTGTTCCCGTCGTCCCGGTGGTGCCGCCTGTGCCCGTTGTGGAGGTGCTGCTGGACGTGGGCGGCTGTAGCGCAATGCCCACGCTGCTGGGCCAGGAGATGCCCAGGGTTCGCTCCCAGTTCTTGCTCACCTCGAGGATGGCGATGTCCACCACCACCTCGGCGCGCGGCTTGTCCAGGTCGTCCACCAGCTTTTGCGCCAGCAGAAGTTCGTCGGGCGTGCCCCGCACCACGATGGCGTTCTGGCTGGGCACGGCGTAGACCTTGATGTTGGTGCCCAGCACATTGCGGATGGCGGTCTGCACGTCGTTCACGTCGTTCGTCTGCCAGGCGTTGGCCAAGTAGAACGTCTGTACCGCCTGCTCGTCCAGTTCGGTACGTTTGGCGCGGCTGTTCTGGGCTACGAAAATCGTATTTGCGGTCACCGGGCGCCAGAAGGTGTTGGAGATGGTGCCCACAATGCGTAGCGCGTCCAGCAACGACACGTTGTTCAGGTCTACCTGAATGCGCTTCGAGGTAAAGTCCGGGTCGAAGAGAATATTCACGCCGGCGGCCTTGCCGACAGCCTGGTAGATCACTTTGGCGTCTTCGGTCATGTGCAGGGTGAGCGGCTCGCTAGAAAGCGGCTTGAGCTCGACCGGCGCGCCCATCGAGTCGAGCTCCTCCCTGCCTGCCTCCTCGGGAACGCTGGTCTCGGCCTGCGGCTCCACCTCGCCGTGCTTCTGGCGCACCCTGGCGATCTCCTGCTGCGCGGCCTCGTTGCCGGGGTCGATCTCGGCGGCGTGCAGAAACTCCACCAGCGCCGCCTGCTCGTCGCCGGCATCCAGCAGTTTGCGGCCCTTGCTCAGGTGCATCGACGAGTCGGTAACCCGTACCCGGGCGAGAGCGGTGCGGAAGCGCAAATCCTTGGGATTCTTGGCGTAGGCCTTCTGGTAGTTGTCGAAGGCGGCGTCGTAGTCCTCGCGCGCCTCGGCGCTTTCGCCGCTCCTAAAGTAGGCGCTGGCCGACTCCGCGCGCAGACTTGCGCTCGATAGGCCGAAAACGGCCGCCAGAGCCCAGAGCGCAATCCAGAAAGCGGCTCCCTGGAAGACGGATCTCGCCGTCATGGGTCGAGGTGCGGGAACCGACCCGGAGGCGGCTCGGGCGGCAGTGCGGCTCTTCATCGTACTCCCAGGCGTCTTAGCCGGCCCGCATTCCGAAGCGGGCGCTTGCGGGCTGCCTTGGCCGCCCCCGACGCAATTCCATGCGAACTCCCGAACGCAGTTCTTACCAACGATTCTTCTCATCCAGCGATGCCCCATTTTAGCAAAGCCCCTTTGCGGCACGGTTGAAACCCGCGCCGATGCTACGATGAAGATTCGAGGATGCTTCCCGATGGCCCGTCAAACCAGCCATGTCATCGTCCAGCAGGACGTCGCTGGCCCCAAGAAAACGCCCCGGCCCCGCGACCCGGTGGCCAGCGGCGAGCGGGACGCCGCGCACAACCGCGCCGCCAGCCACAACTACTACCTGCTTGACCGCTTCGAGGCCGGCGTCAGCCTGCGCGGAACCGAGGTCAAGTCCATCCGCGAGGGCAAGGCCAACCTCAAGGACTCCTACGGCCTCATCCAGAACGGCGAGGCGTTTCTGCTCAACCTGCATATCGGTCCGTACTCCCACGGCAACGTGGCCAACCACGACGCCACCCGCACCCGCAAGCTGCTCCTGCATCGCGAGGAGGTGCGCAAGCTACTCTCCAAGACGCAGATCAAGGGCCACACGCTCATCCCCACCCGCCTCTACTTCCGCAACGGGCGGGTCAAGTGCGAACTGGCCCTGGCCAAGGGCAAGCAGGACTGGGACAAGCGCGAGACCGAACGCCGCCGCGAAGCCGACCGCGAAGCCCGCGCCGCCGTCAACGCCAGCAAACACCGCGGCGGACGGTAAGGACGGGCTCCGCTTTGCCATTGGGGCAGGAAGATCACCCGCCATAAACCGGGGCCTAATCGCGCCGAACCCCTCACCCACCCAACGCCAGCGACGGGTCGGCGGAGAGTTCCGGCGGAGCGAAGTCGCTGCTGAGGAGGCGCGGCCAGGCGGCGGCGGCGATCATGGCGGCGTTGTCCGTGGAGAGCGCCAGCGTGGGGAACGATACGACGAAACGCAGGCTCCCTTCGGCAGGCTCAAAAGCAACCGGAGGTCCTTCGACTCCCCATCGCTGCGCTCCGGGTCGCTCAGGATGACAACCGTTGATTGATCGCTCAGGATGAGATGCGCGGAGGTTGCGGCGGGCGGCCTCGGCGGTGAAGCGCTGGCGGAGTTCGCGGTTGGCGGCCACTCCCCCGGTGATGAGGATGCGGCGCGCGCCCAGGGATTCGGCGGCGGCGAGGGTCTTCTTCATCAGGTCGCCAACCACTGCGTGCTGGAAGCTGGCGATCAGGTCGAGGACGGGCTGAGGGCAGAGCGCCAGAGCCTCTTCTCTGGTTGCTGGGAGGCGGGCCGGTAGAAGCAGGTCCTTCGACCCAGCTTCGTCTCGCTCAGGATGACACTCCATGTTGGATTGCTCAGGGTGAGACAGCTCAGGATGGCCAATCTGCGCGGGAAAGAGCCGCGCGGCGCGGGCCTGGGCCTCGGGGCGGAGGTTGTGGAGTTCGACGTAGCGGAGCACGGCCGTCTTGATGCCCGAGAACGAGAAGAGAAAGCGGGGATCGAGGTTGGCGATGGGCGCGGTGCGGGCGGCCTTGGTGCGCGGGGGCTTGCCGCCCAGGTGTACTTTTCGTTTGATCTGCGAAAAGGAGAACGGCACCGCGAGCGGGTCGCCGAAGCGGGCCAGGGCGTCGATCCAGGGGCCTCCGGGATAGCCGAGGCCGAGCAGCTTGGCGACCTTGTCGAAGGCCTCGCCGGCGGCGTCGTCGAGCGTGCGCCCGATGAGCGAGTAGCTCCAGGAGCCGTGTTCGGGCCGCGCCAGATAAAGGTGGGTGTGGCCGCCGGAGACGACCAGGGCCAATGCGGGCTCAGAGGCCGGGGAACGTCGCCCGTCCGGCAAGGACCGCTCATTCAGCAGCACGGCGTGGATGTGGCCTTCGAGGTGGTTGACGGCGATGAGGGGCAGCTTCTGCGCGAAGGCCAGGGCCTTGGCGTAAGCGATTCCCACCAGCAGCGCTCCGGCGAGCCCCGGACCGCTGGTGACGGCGATGGCGTCAAGATCGGGGAGCGTGACGCCGGCCTGGGCGAGGGCGGTGCGGGCGACGGGAACGATGGCGCGCAGATGCTCGCGGCTGGCCAGTTCCGGCACCACGCCCCCGTAGCGGGCGTGGGTGGCGATTTGCGAGGAGACGAGCGAAGAAAGAGTGCGCGCGCCGCGCTCGACGACGGCCGCTGCGGTCTCGTCGCACGAGGTTTCGATACCGAGGATCAGCCCGCGCCCGCTCATCTTTATAGTTTAATGGGCACCTGCGGTGCGGCAGCCGTCTCTGGCGCGAACCGAAGGGAGACGCAGGGCAGACTGCGGACCAAGCCGGATGGGAGAGAATGATGGTGGTATGGCAAGCGGGACGCGCCAATTCGATGCCGCTTTGAATGTGCTGCGGGAGCTGCGCGCGGAGGGGCATGAGGCATACCTGGCCGGCGGCTGCGTGCGCGACCTGCTGTTGGGCCGGGAGCCGCGGGACTACGACGTGGCGACCTCGGCCACGCCGGACGTGGTGCTGAAGCTCTTCAAGCGCACCTTTGCCGTGGGCGCGCACTTTGGCGTGGTGCTTGTGGCGGATGGCGACGGCGACGGCTACGTGACCACCGAGGTGGCGACCTTCCGGTCGGACGGGGCCTATTCGGATGGGCGGCGTCCGGATGCGGTCAGGTATACGAAGAGCGCCGAGGACGATGTGCGGCGGCGCGACTTCACCATCAATGGGCTGCTGCTGGACGCCCCGCGGGCCGCGGACCATTTGGACTCTCCGGTTGATCTGCGCTCGGCCGTGATCGACCACTTGGGCGGGCTGGCGGACCTCGATGCGGGCGTGGTGCGGGCCATCGGGAGGCCGGAAGAGCGCTTCGCGGAGGATCGCCTGCGAATGCTCCGCGGGGTGCGCTTCGCCGCGCGCTTCGGGTTTGAGATCGAGGCGGGGACGGCTGCCGCGATTCGCCGCCTGGCCGCGACGACCAAAACGGTGAGCCGCGAGCGCGTGCGCGACGAGCTGACGAAGATGCTGACCGAGGGGCGGGCGCGGCGAGCCTTCGAGCTTATGGACCAGACCGGCCTGCTGGCCGAGGCGCTTCCCGAGATTGCGCGGATGAAGGGCGTCGAGCAGCCCCTGCAGTTCCATCCCGAGGGCGATGTCTGGGTCCACACGCTGGGGCTGCTCGATCAACTTGAAGCTGGCTGCCCGCTGACGCTGGCGTGGGGCGCGCTGCTGCACGATGTGGGCAAGCCGCCAACCTTCCGGCAGGCGCCCGATCGTATCCGGTTCGACGGGCACGTGGAGGTGGGCGTGGCCATGGGCGCGGAGATTTGCCGGCGCTTCCGGTTCTCGAATGAGGAGACGCGGCGGATTCTCTCGCTCATCGAGAACCACATGCGCTTTGCCGATGCGGCGCGGATGAAGGCTTCGACGCTGAAGCGGTTCTTCAGGCTGGAGGGATTCGACGAGCATCTTGCCCTGCACCGCATGGATTGCCTGGCCGGGAGCGGGAATCTGGAGCACTGGGAGTTTGTCCGCGAGCGATTCGAATCGATGCCGGAGGAGACAATGAGGCCGAATCCGCTCATCACCGGCCGGGAGCTGATTGCGGCGGGTTACCAGCCGGGAGAGCGCTTCAAAGAGATGCTGCGGGCGGTCGAGGATGCGCAGCTCGAAGGGATGATCGGGACGCGGGATGAGGCGCTGAGACTGGTGAGGGAACGCTTTCCGCTAACGTGACGAAATTCGGAATGCGGCTCGCTTACCGCGCGGCGATCAGTCCCCGCGCCCAGTGGCCACGATTGTAATTCCCGCCTCATCGGCGCGTTTAAGCAGAGCCTCGCGATCGAAGAGCAGCGTGCGCCCGGCTTCGACGGAGAGGCAGCTTGCGCCGGCGCTGATCATGGTCTCGACCGTGACGACGCCGATGACGGGCACATCGAAGCGCATGTCCTGCTGGGGCTTGGCCACCTTGACGACGGTCAGCCGGCGCTCGAGCGTCGGGGTCCCCGGCGACAGGTCTTTGTCGCTGGGGTGAAGCGTCGATGCTTCGTCGTCCAGCGAGCACATCTGTTGGGCGGCGCGCTCGATGGCCGCATCCGTGCCCTCCATGGCTTCGACGGCGACGCAGGCCTGCGCGGCCACCACCACCGTCTGCCCAATATCGAAGCCGGCCACGGCGCGCGCCACTCCCAGGCCGTACTCGATGTTCTTGCGCTCCTCATCGTCCGGCTCGCGCGCGGTGAGCACGCCCTCCTGGGCCAGCAGCGGCTCCAGGAACGTCGTCGAACCGATCAGCTCGATGCCCTCGTCGCCCAGCACCTTGGCCACCGCGCCCAGCAGCATATCCGTATTGCGCGAGCGCAGATTCAGCAGCAGCTTGGCCAGCCGCCAATCGGGGCGGATGCTGGAGAAGATCTGCTTGTGCTTCACCTGGCCGGCCATCACGGCCCTTTGGACGCCTTCCTTGCGAAAGACCTCGATGAGCCGCGACAACTCGCCCAGCGAGAACCACTCGACGCTGATGCGATCGTCCGCGGCCGCCCGCCGGTCGATCTCCGGGTCGGTCTCCTCGCGGATGGCCGCAACCACCACGGCCAGCCCCTTCGCCCGCGCCGCATCGAGCAGCAGAAAGGGAAACCGGCCGTTGCCGGCAATGAGGCCGAGCTTCATAAAGCCTGCCAAATCAGAAGATCCAACCGTATGCCGGGTTGCATCGGGGGCACATTCGCGTTCATTGCAATCCTCCAAACCGATTAATTCTGGGGCGCTTGTTTACATGTGAAATTCAATGGGAAATCTCGTAACTTCTCATTGAGGGTGGATCTTCGTATAACTCAATCGCGACATGACTGAATCGCCAGCCCTCGGTGGTTCGACGAGCGTTTACTCCGGAAACGAAAAAATGATCTTTATTGATCGGCTTCGAGAACTCGGCGCAGCCTGTTATGTGCCAATAATCCATTGGAGGAATGTACGTTATTCTTGACGGGGAAAACCTGACCAACCTGTCTGAGCGACTCATTTCATTGATGAACTGTTCTCTCGTAATTCGCGATTCCTTTTCCCCATATCCGGAACTCGGAATTACTGAGTCAAATAACTCGTAGAGGTCGCTCCACTTGCCTTCAACTTCTAAAGAAACTCTCTTTTCAAGCGACGTGCGAAACTGGTCCCGGTCCGCTTGTGGAAGAGTATCGTAAAGGCCCTGTGTCGCAACGGCGGAGCCAGATTGTCCGGCAGTCAGCACCAATGTCGCCAAAATAATTGCACGAAGCATACACTTCCAGCTTTCCAGCTACCTCAATTCCTACTTGATCACCCCGCGCTCGCTGCGTTCCAGGAAGGCGGCCAGCACCGCCACGTCCTCGCCTTCGAGCTGCTTGATCTTTTCGAGAGCCTGCGTGGTGTTCAGCTTGGAGGCCAGCAGCAGGCGGAAGGCCTTTTGCAGGATTTGCAGCCGCTCCGGCGAGAAACTGCGTCGCGCTAGGCCGATCTTGTTGATGCCGAAGGCCTTGTTCTCGCGCCGCGAGGAGGTGAGCGAGAAAGGCAGCACGTCCTGCGTGACGATGGTGCCTCCGCCGATGAAGGCGTACGTGCCCACCGTGCAGTGCTGATGGACCGGGCTGAAGGCGCCCACGGTGGCGTAGTCCTCGATGATGACGTGGCCGGCCAGCGTGGCCGCGTTGGCCAGGATGCAGTGGTTGCCCACCTGGCTGTCGTGGCCGATATGCGCGCTGGCCATTAGCAGGCAATTGGAGCCGATCCGCGTTACGCCGCCGCCGCCCGCCGTGCCCCGGCTGACGGTCACGCACTCGCGAATGGTGTTGTCGTCGCCCAGAACGGTCTCAGTGGCTTCGCCGCGATACTTCAGATCCTGCGGCGCCACGCCGACCGCGCAAAAGGGATAAAACGTGTTGCGCGCGCCGATGCGGGTACGGCCGTCCAGCACGACGTGAGAGATGAGAGTGCAGTTCTCACCCAGCTCCACTTCGGGACCGATGGTGCAGAACGGGCCGACGGTGCAGGAAGCCGGAACCACGGCTCCAGCGGCAACCACGGCGCTGGGATGGACGCTCACTCCCCGGTCACCGCTTCCGGCGTTGAGTCCGCATCTGGGGGCTGGGGATCGTCAGCGGTAGCCGCTGCCTCTCGCCCCTTGGGGACGATCTGGCAGGTCAGCGTGGCCTGGCAGGCTACTTTGCCGTCCACGTAGGCCTTGGCCTCCATGCGGCCGAGGCGGCTCTTGAAGGCCAGCACGTCCACCTCGATGCGCAACTGGTCCCCAGGCGTTACCTGGCGGCGGAACTTGGCCCGATCAATGCCGGTAAAGACCGCCAGCTTCTTCTCGCGATCGGGGATCTTGGAGAGTATGATGATGGCGCCCGCCTGGGCCATGGCCTCGATCACCAGCACGCCGGGCATGATGGGATAGCCGGGGAAGTGACCCTGAAAGAAGGGTTCGTTGATGGTTACGTTCTTGATAGCCACCAGGCGCTTGGCGGGCTCGAACTCGACGACTCTGTCGATGAGCAGAAACGGGTAGCGGTGGGGGAGGAAGTCCAGGATCTCCTGGATATCAAACGTCATTCTCTGGCTCCAAAGAGCGGGCGGTTGGGTCCGCTTAGCGCTCATCTGGATTATAAACAAGCCTATGCCGGCAACGTCCGGTGCCTGCTCTTATCCGACTGCATCGAGCTGGTCGAGTTCGAACATTTCGCGTGAATCCGCGAAGCCGAAGGCGTGCATCCGATCTGGCCACTCGCGCAGGAAGATCGTTAACTCGTCTGCCGGAATCGGCCTTTGAAAGAGATATCCCTGGCCGGCCTCGCAGCCGATCTGGCGCATGACCTCAAGCTCGCCGAGTTCCTCGATTCCTTCCGCCACGGTGCGCATATTCAATTGCCGGCCCATGGCGACGATGGTCCGGCACAGCGCCAGCATGTCCTGGGAGCGGTCGACGCCGCTGATGAAGCACTGGTCGATCTTGATGGTGTCCAGGCGCAACTTCTTGAGCACGTTGAATCCTGTGTAGCGAGTGCCAAAATCGTCGATGGCGACGCGCACGCCGATAGACTTCAACTGCCGAATCCGCGCTCGGAACAGTTCTTCGTCTTCGAAGGCCAGCGATTCGGTTATCTCCAGTTCCAGTTGCGTGGGCGCGATGGGAATCTCCTCCATGATGCTACGCACGGTACGGGCAAAGTCGTCCTCACGCACATTGGCTGCGGAGGCATTGACAGCGACAATCGGCAAGGAAAGGCCGAGATCGCGCCAGCGCCGAGTCTGCCCCAGCACGGTCCGCAAGTTGAAGTCGAAGATGCTGTGAATCAGGTTGGAGCGTTCGGCCACGGGAATAAACTCGCTGGGCGTGACGGCGCCCAACTCAGGGTGGTTCCAGCGCATCAGAGCCTCAGCCGCCACCACCTGTCCCGTACTCAGATTCAGCTTCGGCTGGTAGAACATTCGGAACTGGCCCTGTTCGAGGCCCTTGCCCATCTCCACTTCCAGCAGATGGTCGCGCACGATCTGCCTGTTCATCCTAGTGTGGAAGGCGATCACGTTCCGGCTCTTGACGTAGCTGGCGCGATCCGCTGCCAGGATGGCAAACCGCGTCAGATCCTCGGCCGACCTGGTATCGGAGGGGAAGAATGCCACTCCCGCCGCCACCTCCAGTCTCGTCTCTGAGCCGTTCTGCCGCTGCGGCGTGAGCGCGTCCACAATCCCCTGGATGCGGCGCCGGCCGATCCTGCTGAATTTAGAGGCGGCCATGGCCACCAGGAAGCTGCTTTCACCGACACGCCCCAACAGCGTATCGGCATCCACGACAGAGCGCAGAGTTCCAGCAATGCGGCGTGTCAACGCCTCCGCCGCCTTCCAACCCAACAGAGTATACTCCCTGCGCAGGTTTACCAGGTCGATCCAGATCAGCGCCACCTCTTGCTCAGCCGGACTACTCTTCAGCAGCGCCGCGAGGGCGTCCTGAAAGGCCTGGTGGGTCAACAGGCCGGTTCGAGGGTCATGGCGATGACTGCGAGACTGGCTCTCCCGGTTCAGATTGTCGCCGGTACGCGGATCCAAGAGACCTTCCAGCCTTCTTGCCCCATCCTTGCCCCATCCTTGTCCCGAAGGGAATCCGTTCCGTGGCCCGCCACAGGTCCTCCTGCGATCCTAACGGCCTTGGTCCGAAGGTAATCGCACTCAGGTGACTTTTATCCAGCAACCGAGTGCAGACCAGGGGGAGCCGGAAACCTCCCGATGAACTCCCTTGCGAACGCCAAAGGACGCCATTCTTGTTTTACTCGTTTGAAACAGGCCAGCGCAAGGGAATAATTAACATTAAGCTACAACTTGTGTGCAAGCGAGGTAACTGCTTTAGTCCAATAATCCAACCGGTTGGTAACCTTGCAATCGTAAATAAGTAACCATTGTGCTTGTCATACGCAGGTAGCTACAACTTATGCATTATTCATGCCGGAATCGACCTTCCCGTTCTACTTCTTGATGCGGCGCCCGGCTGCGTCCACGCTCCAGAAGTCGGGCGGCAGCTGCTGGTTATAACTCACGTGGACCAGGAAATACTGCCGGACGATCTCCTGGTTCTTGAAGCGGGTGATGGTAAACGGCGTGGGAAAGCCGTCGAAGGTGTGATAGTCGTCGTACTCCTCGGCGTCCAGGTTCTTGTCTTTGAAGACCGGATCGCGCCACTCGAAGGTGCGGCGCAGCGGCAGGTGGGTCTGGGTGTCCATCTGGATGGTGACGGACTCGTTCTGAGGCGAGATAAGAGTCACCTGATCGGCCAGGTGCCGCTCGGCCAGGCGCTGGCCGTCGTAGACCAGGATGGTCCTGGGATCGTTGAGCCAGGACTTGACGACGGTCTCAATGGAGTGATCGCGGCGGCGCAGGTAGTCGTCCACCTGCTCCTGGGGCAGCGGCCTCTTGCCCCGATAGGTCACCTCCCAGCCCTCCCGTCCCACGTAAAACTGGACCACGTCGCGGTGCTTGGTGAACTCGATGCGGTCCGTGTCCGGCCAGGCGTGGAACTCCCAGTACTCGGTGGTGCCTTCCTCGGGGCTGCCATGGTCGAAGCCGGCCACATGCCCTTCGCGCATCATGTTCTTCATGTTGAGCCAGGCCGGACCGCCCAGGGCCCGCACCATGGCGTCCAGGGCCGCGCGCGCCTGCTGCGCATTCTTGGCGCCGGCTTCGTCCGCGGTCTGCGTCTGGGTTGTGGACGGCGTGGCCAGCATCAGCGCCGCTAGGACCACCGGCAAAACTCCGCGCATCGATCTTCCTCCTAACCATTGGACGCGATTCAACGGCCGGCGCCGCGGCCCCAAGGCTGACGCTACCGCAGGGAGCCGGGCGGCGGCAAGCAAACGGAAAGGGATAAACCGCATCACAGCCGGCCAGAGGCGGCCGTTTTGGCTGCGAAGGAGTGTGCGGGGCATCGGACCGGGGGAATGCGCCCTGAGGAGGGAGTCCGGCGCGGGAGTTCAAAAGAATCTTTCTTCCAGGGCATTGACTATTGCGTATAAGAAACGTATTATTTTCTATGAGGTTCATTATGCTCTATAACCGCATTGCTGTCCTGCGTTCAGAACGGTCGCTGAGCCGCCAGGCTCTGGCGCGCGAGGTGGGCGTGAATCCGCAGACCATTGGGTTTCTGGAGCGGGGGGATTACACGCCCTCGCTGGAACTTGCCTTCAAGATCAGCCGCGTCTTCAAGCTGCCGGTGGAGGCGGTATTCTCGCCGGACCCTTTTCGCCTGCTGAGCGAGCAGGTGTATGAAATGCACAGGCGGGAGGCTTGAGATGAGCGCCAAAATCATGGGTCAAAACTCCCTCAGGGACCGGATGTACTCCGTTGCTGAGCGGTTTTATCGTCATGTTCCGGTCGTGATGTTGGATCCTGCAACACTTGGGCAGCTCAAACGGTTCGGCCTACTGGTGGATCGGCGGTGGGTCCGACGAGCCACGGCGGCGCTGATTATCTTCACGCTTGCGGCCCTACTCGCGACCTGGATGGACACCGCACATCGCCATCATGTGCGCTACTTGGTCGAGGATGATCTGCTTAGCCGGATCGTTATGTTCACTACAGCCGCATCGGGGAGTTTCACCGTCGGCATGGCGCTCTTCTTCTGCAAGGGGTCGTACCGGCTTGCGGGCTCGAGCACGGATGATCCCGGCTTGACGGAATATGGAATTCCTTACCACAGGCTGACCCTGGCGCAACGCAGGTCGCTGGCGGAGCGGAATCGCACGGATTGGCTGAGGAGCCGATTCTACCCCGATGAGCGGCAGATAGCGGAGCAGGAGCGCGCGGAACGGACGGCTTGGGGCCTCCTCAAGCGGGCGGCAATCCTGATGGTTGTGGCTATTTGGGCCCTGTACCTGATAGCGCCTGAGGGCGCCTTGGGCAGACTGCTGCAATCGGCGGAAGTGCTGTTGTGCAGCCCTCTGGTTCTCACCTGGATGGTGATTGCGTTGATTGCTCTGCCGACGCTGATCCGGCTGTGGAATGAGCCGGATCAGGCAGAAGAGCCAAGACTTGTAGTCGACGCGGAGAAGGGGGCTTAGCGATCCCGCTGGCAGGCGAAGCGAAAGGGATCAGTTCTTCTGTGCGGCGATCGCCGAGGCCGCGTGCGAGGCGGACGAGAACCGCGTCTTTGGCGCGCCCCGGCCCTTGGCGTAGACGATGAAGGTCCCGGGCGCATCCTCGACGGTGGCATAACCGCAGCGATCGGGCGTGCTCAGCCCGTCACGGCGAATGCGCTCAACGCTGTATGTGGCCGCGCCGGAATCGGCCTGGCAGAGATGCTTCTTGGCCACCACGATCTGCAGGAAGGGAAGATTCGCCAGCGCATCCGGCAGCCGCGCCATGCCGTCGAGGCCGGTGAGAGCTTCCCCATGCCACATTTTGAGCTGAAGGTCGCGCCGGTCATACCCAGCCACCAGCAGTAGACGGGCATGGGCCAGCGGCTGCCCGGTCTTGCCGCTGAGAACGCGGATGGTGATGGGCTCGTTGTGGACTACCGGGAAGATCTCGTCCGCGTCGCTTACAGAAGCGGCGAGCAGAAGCATTCCAGCCCCGAAAGAAAGTGCGATAGATCGAATCATGCGCTGCGCCTTGAAGAAACTATCGGCGAAAAGCGCAAATCGAAGAGATTGAGCCCCTTGCAAAATGCCATTGACGCTTCTGCCGGCCCAAGAGGAGTTTTTTCGCAGCCTCTTCAGTCGTGCCAAAGGAGCAACAAAATCATGCTGGGCCTTAGCCCCCGCGCTTTTGTTTTCACTGATTTGCATTTCCGCAGCGGCTGATGCCGGAATCTGAATTGGCCGTTGGCGGCACGACTGAAGTCGTGCCCTGACACAATCTCTACCCTGAAGGCAATTTTGGAAGAGACTTGGTTGTTTACAAATCCCGGTCGATCGGCGGGCGCCGAAGGGAGGGGAAGCCGGCTGCCAATCAAATGGCGCGCAGAACCCGCACCGGGAGAAGGATAACCGCGCTCACCAGTTCCAGCGCGCCGCCCACGGCGATTCCAACCAGGCGAAAGGGCAGCAGCAGCAGCCACACCACCGGATACAGAATCAGGGCCAGCAGCGCCAGCGGCCAACATAGCACCAGAAGGATGCACCACAAGAGAAACTTCACCATGGCTTTTCAGCGCCTCGGCGCACGGGGTCTCGCCCTGCGCGTCTCCTCTCATGATACGGCGGCCGGGCCTGCGCGGTTCCGCGCCTCCGCGGCGTCATCGGCCATCGAAACCCTCATCCGATGCTTCGCCGGCCGTTACGGCTGCGGCATCACCAGCACCTCCACGCCGCTGGCCGCGTCCTTCTGGCGAAATACCTGCTCCGTGGCCTTCTGAAACTCCTCCGGCTTGGCGTCGGGAATGTCGGTGAAGGTTTGCGGATTGCGGTCGGTGAGCGGGAACCAGGAACTCTGCACCTGAACCATGATGCGATGTCCGCGGCGGAAGGTGTGGAAGAGGTCGGGCATGGTGAAGTCGATCTCGGCCTCCTTGCCCGGCACGAGCGGCTCCAGCTTCTCCCAACTCGAGCGGAACTTGGCCCGGAAGGGTTCTCCGCGCAGCAACTGCTGATAGCCGCCCATGCGCAGCGGCGGCGCGTCCAGAATGCGCTTGTTGCCGCGCAAGCTGTCGTCCGGGTCGGGATAGTCGTCTGGATAGACGTCGATCAGCTTCACATCGAAGTCGGAGTCCGTGCCGGAGCTGGCGACCTTCAGCTTGGGCGAGATGGGGCCGGCGATGGTCAGGTCCTCTTCAAGCGGCTCGGTCTGATAGACCAGCACATCGGGCCGCGTGCTGGCAAAGCGCTGATCGTCCACCATGTAGCGCTGCGGCACGGTGTCGGTGGTGTAGCCGACAAAGGGCACGGGACGGGCCGGGTCGCTCACGTACTCGTCCACGCCGCTGGCTTCGGCGGGCGGTTCGAAGCTGAGCTTGCCGCCGGCGTGGAAGTAGAGGGTCTTGGGCTGCGCGGTCTTGGGCGGCCAGGCGTCGAAGCTGCGCCAGAGGTTGGTTCCCGTCTCGAAGACCACGGCCTTGGGCTGCGCCGCTCCTTTGCCCTTGAGGTAATGCTCGAAGAAAGGGAACTGCACGCTGGAGCGGAAGTACTCGCCGGTCTTCGAGTTGAACGGCACATCGCCCAGGTGCGAGCCGTCGCCGCGCGCCCAACCGCCGTGGACCCATGGACCCTCGACCAGCGTGGCGGGCGTCTCCGGGTTGAACTTACTGATGGCGTTGAAGGTCTTGAAGGGACCGCTCAGGTCTTCGGCGTCGAACCAGCCGCCCACCACCAGCACCGCGCAGTGCACGTTCTTCATGTGCCGCGAAAGGTCGCGCGACTGCCAGTAGCCGTCATAGGTCCAATGCCTGGCCTGGTCGTTGAACAGCCAGTTCGAGCCTTTCAGATAAAGCTTGTCCAGGTTGGCGATGTTGCCGGCCTGGAGATAGAACTTGTAGCTGTCCGGGGTGCCGAAGTCGAAATCAACCGTGGGCTTGGGCGTCTGCGGCTGCTTCTGCGGATAAAAGCCGGTATAAAAACCGAAGTTGGCCGAGAGCATGAAGGCTCCGCCATGATAGCTGTCGTCGCCCAGGAAGAGGTCTGTCATGGGCGCCTGGGGGCTGGCGGCGGCCAAAGCGGGGTGGGAGTCGACGATCGACGCCGACGTGTAGAACCCTGGGTAGGAGATGCCCCAGATGCCGACCTTGCCGTTGTTGTTGGCCACGTGCTTGAGCAGAAACTCGATGGTGTCGTAAGTATCGGAGGCGTCGTCCACGTCCTGGGGGGATTTCTTCTCGTCGATGTGGGGGCGCATTTCGACGAAATCGCCCTCGCTCATCCAGCGTCCCCGCACATCCTGGTAGACGAAGATATAGCCGCTTTTTTCGAACTCGTCCGAGGGGCCGAGGCTCCCTCGGTACTTGTCTTCGCCGTAGGGCGCGACGCTATAGGGGGTGCGGTCCATCAGGAAGGGATATGGTCCGCCGGCCAAGTCCTTGGGCGCATAGACCGCGGTGAACAGCCGCTTGCCGTCGCGCATGGGGATGCGGAACTCGTACTTGGTGTAGTGGGCGCGAACGTAGTCCTCCGCGGGCGAGCCGGGCGCGGGCTGCTGGGCATGACCGGCTGTAAACGCAAGAACCAGAACGGCGAGAAGGGCGAATGAAAGGCGGCGCGGATGGGTCATGGGGTTGAAGAATCTCCTGAGCAAACAGATTACCGTAGAGAGGGGGCCGATCGAGAGGAGCGGGCCGTTCAGGTAGTGGGTCTGTTTCCGGATTGCCGGTCATTCTGTAAGAACGACGAATTGCGAGCAGCGATTGTGCGAATTCAGGCGAATCGATGGCTCACCAGCGGACGCGGAACATCCATTGCAGCGATCGCGGCCCGCCTGGTTGGTATAACGATCCGGTTTGGCCGTAACTTTGATTCAGGGAGAGCGTGGGTTGCCCAAACAGCTGATCTGTGAGGTTCGGAACAATGTAGCCGAAGTCCGGGCTATTGGAGACGTTGAACAGATCGCCCCGCAGTTGAAGGTAGAGTTGGTTGTAGAGGTGGATGTCTCTGCGCAGGGAAAAGCTGAGCTGTTGTGCGCCAAAGCCTCGCGCGATGTTTCTCGGGGCGTTGCCCTGGGAGTCGTCCGCTGGAAGTTGAAAGGCGCCATCGGCAACATCGGGACCGCCATTCAGCATGCGGCCACCTGGGAGCGAACTGTTGGACAAGTAAAGCGGTCTGCCGGGAACGAGATCGGCGCCGGAGTAGAATTGCTCTCCGGTCACAGGGTCATGGAAGAGGTTTCCGAGCACGGTCACCGGATAGGAGCTGCGCAGGAAGAAGCGGCCGTCGATGCCCCATCCAGAGAGCGCGTTATGGGCAAAGCCGCGAGAGCCTGCCGGAGGGAGCGTCCATGAGGCGGCGGCTTGGAGGTTGTGCCGGACATCGGTGTCCGCGTTGTCTCGCGTCGGCGCGGCCCATGGATTGGGGCTGCCGAAATCCAGGGCGTGACCCCACACATACGATGTCATCCACGCCAGATGTGAATGGTATTGGCCGCGGTATGCAACCTGGAAGGAATCGAACCGCGATGAGAAGCCGGAGGGAAAGGTGACCACCTCCTGAAGAGGCGTCGCCGGGCTTGCGATCTGGCGCCGCTGCGGCAGAAGCAGGTCAAGCCCGGACGCTCCGACGTAGGAGACAGCGACGGACTCGTGCTCGCCGGCTGCTCGTTCCAGCGACACGTTCCACTGCAATGAATAGGGATCTCGGAGCGCCTGCGGAAAGATATAACCCAGGCTGTCTGCGCTCGGAGCATCCGGAGAAGGAGGAGCGGTTGCAGTAGTCGGGATGCTGGCGTTCTGCAGCACCGAGGTGCTTGTAAATCCGAGCGCGGTAAATGCCGGCGCTGCCGCACGGTTCGGAGTATCGAAGAGGATGCCGAAGCCGCCGCGCAGAATCAAGTCGTGTCCGGGTTCGTCTCCGGTTTCGCGGCCGGGCTGCCAGGCAATGCCGATCCGCGGACCGAACGCCCGCCAGTCTGTCTGCCAAACCGGGGCTCCGCGCGGACTTACGGACAAGGTTGCGGGCGAGTCCGGATCGCCATTTACGCGAAATGCGTCGCGGCCGTCGGAGCTGGACGGTGGAGGGCTGACGTCCCAGCGCAGGCCGGGACTCACGGTGAGATTCCGCGCCACTCGCCATTGATCCTGCACAAATGCGGCGACTTGCTCAAAAACGGGATGCGCCGGCTCGTTCCTCCTCAAGATCAGAAAGTCAGCGCTATTCGCCAAGATAGAATCGGTGTTCAAGTAATCGGCTTCAATGGTCCAGGGTAAGGGACGCACTGCGCTATGCAGATTACGGGCATCCATGCCAACTCGAATCAGATGCGGCCCTCGCTGCAATGAGAACGTGTCGCGGAGTTCGAGTTGGCGAAGCGCATTAGTTCCGCCATCGGTCCACGCGGAGGTATCACCGATGCCGGCGATGCGCATGTACAACTCGCTGCGCGTATCGTTCGAAGCACCCGGAGAGCCCAGCGCAGCAGGCAGATCGACAGGCGCCACAAAAGGGTTCGGCAGCTGTATCGAAGACTCGGAACTCGAGCCGGCGCGGGCCCAGCCGAGCCTGAACTCATTGCCCGCCTGCGAGGAGACCTGTCCATCGAGTCCCAGCGTTAGGCTTTGGTTCGACAGCTTTGCGTTGGTCGTCGTCAGGAGAAGCGAAGCCTGGCTGCCGCTGGGCGTATTTCCAAACCGTAAGAAGCCGGAAAGACGAGAACCGAACGTGTGATCGACGCGAGAATCTATCGACTTTAAGAAACTCGGAGGGCTGGGTTCTGTCCCGGGATATTCAACGAGTGCGGGACTGTTGGGATTCCCAGCAGCCGGCAACGCCAGAAACGCGTTCTGGACCGGAATGGGAGCTCCTTGAATCAGCTGGAAATAGGGAACATACTCTACAAGCGGAGCAGTCCTCTGCTGCACATGTATCTCTTCGTACGATCCGAAGAAGAGTGTCCGGCTTTGTGTTGAATCTCGATGCCTGAAAATCAGCGGCATGCCGAGTGAGCCGCCGATATCTTGCTGATAGTAGTAGAGATTATTCTCTCCGCCGTTGTATCCGCCAAACCAGTCGGTGGCATCGAAGTAGCCATTGCGCAGGTAGGCATACGCGGTGGCATGAACATGGTCTGTGCCCTGTCGGGTCAAGAGGCTGAATTGCCCGCCGGGTGCGCTTCCGTACTGCGCAGAAGCAGTGGAAGCCACGACTCGGAACTCCTGCAGCGCATCCAGCGCAACTAAACCGTGTGTGGTTCCGAGAGACGTGACACTCGCGTACTGGCCCATCGCCGGCACCTTTAGATCCGCATCGAGCGGGCCGGAACCGAAGTTTGCCGAAATGCCGTCAACCCAATAGGTATTTGTGTCGGACGACTGTCCATTCACGCTGAATCCGCCAGTACGGGGCACCTGCGGACTTACCGAAACCGAACCCGGCGTCATTGCGATGAGATCCTGAAAGCTTCGCCCGTTGAGGGGAAGATCCCTCACCAGATGCGAGTCGACGACTGTGGTCATCTGCGCGTCTTCCGTGTTCAAGCTCTGACCGCTCGCGTCCACCTCCACAGTCTGTTCCACCGTGCTCAGACGCAGCTTGATCAGAAACTGGCGCGATTCGCCAACGCTGAGGCTCAAGCCGGTGAGATGAACGGCGGCAAATCCATCGCGCTGCACCTGCATGCTGTAGAGACCCGGCAACACGCCTGGTATGAGAAACGCGCCGGCCGCGTCGGTCGTTGCCGCGTTCTCGTTTCCGGTTTGGAGGTTGAGCAGCTTGATAGCAACGGAAGGAAGACGCGCGCCCGATGTATCTTCCACTTCGCCGGAGACGTTGGCCGTGCTCACCTGAGCGCAGAGCGGCGTTGACGCGAAGAGAAGCACCGCCAGAATACGCAGTGGCTCTGCTAGAAACGAAATCCATGACCTGGAGGAATTCACCTGGGACGCATCTCTCCCACCTCGTTTTGGCCCGAGGTATTCCCGTTTGTCAGGCGGCTTGCAAACGAACGCATACGGCTTGCTTCGGCGACAGGCAGGGCGGTTTGCAAGCGAGCAATCGACTCGCGCGCCTGCGCGGGGGACAGGTCAGCCGCGCTGCCTGCGAACAGCTTCACAACCTCCTCGTTCACTGATTGCGCCTTTGCACGAAGCTCGGATGTGGCATGAACAAATGCGGTCGCATCCGTGATTCCAGGCGCGTCAACGGAGGGGATTCCCGTAATGCCGCCGGAAACCGAATCCAACTGCAGTCGCAACACCTGAAGTTCTGTAAGGGCTGCGGCGGAGTGCCGTTCGACCATCTGTGTCCACTTGACCCGTGCATCTGGATTCAGCGAGGACTCGCCCGCACGCCGCAGGATGGTTCCAAGACGGTCAAGAGCATATGCATGCTGCAACGCTGTCTGCGCATGAGAGAGCGCGGAAGCTGCAAACTCCTGCTCTGCATTCTGCAAGGCCGCTCCTTGAAGGCCGCGCGCCAGCAACGCATCCCGCACCAGCCCTGCGGCTGGTGCATCGCCGCTGGTTCCCGCAAGTTCCTGGCGGAGTACATTGCCGCGATGGGCTGCTGAAGCGGCCTGCGCGGCAGAATAGATCTGGAAATCCACGCGGTTTGCATTTGGAAGCGTGGCCACCCTCTCTCGAATTGCTGCGAGCAACTGCACGTTGGCAAGTGTTCCTGTCATGCGAACGCGGCCACCTGCGATCGGACTCACTTCGATCGGTTGACCGGTATCTACATTCTGTCGGAATAACTCAAACAGCACGGCAACCTCAAGGTTTGCACCGTTGGCATCCTCCGCTGCATAGCCGCCCGGTTCGCTCGGGAGATTGCGTTCGCTATGCATACCTGGAGCCGTCATCTCCTGCGACTGCGGAAACGTCAAGGCCGGGACGTCTCTGTTGGGAACTCTCCGCAGCAGAGTCTGCACCAGCCGAACCTCAGAAACACCATCTTTGGTCAGGAAGCGCACTCTGTCTGCCTGAACCTGATAATTGCGGTCCAGCACGAGTGTCCGCGAGAGAATTCCGTCGCGGCCGTTCTCACGCTGCGTAAGCTCAAATCCGCTCAAGTTGCGCGAGGCCTCGACTGCCGTTCCTTGACGGACCGAGAAAGCCGCGGTGGAAACATCACTCCGCCACACACCGCTTTCAACGAACTGGCGGTCCGTTTGCGTGAGTGCCGCGTCGTTCTCAAGATGAACGGAGCTGGTGCCGTCTTCGGATTCGATTGAAGTGGCGAGCAGTTGCTGCTGGGCGTTGTAGAGACGTCGCACCACCTTCTTGTCGCTGCTTAGCCAGACGTCAACCAAGCCAAGAACAGAGCCCTTCTCTGGCCCCATCGTCTGCTCGGCGCGAAGAGTCTGATGAAGTGCTTCGGCCGGCGACGGAACTTGAGCGATGGCTTGGGCGCGGGCAAGTACATCGCGCCAGCCGGGATGCGTGTAGCGGTAGCCAGCGATTCCCACGACGGCCGCAAGCAAAAAGGACGCGAAGGCAACAGCGCCCCATGGAGCCAAGCGGAACCGCCACGGCCACTGGAAGCGTTCCCAGAAGGACACAAGCCTCTTGCCGGGGCGAGGAGACAGTTCCAGCTCGCAACTGGCCGCAAGAGCGAGATCGACATAGTTCACTTCGGAATGCATGCCGAGACCGTCAAAGCGAACATCGAGCCGCAAGCGGCGATCATCGCTAAGCAGAATCTGCTGCGACAGTTGGTTCCTGGGAACAGCTGCGGTTTCGGGATCGAGCGAAATATGGGCTAGGCGATCGCCGTATTCGTCGAAGACTTCGATGAAATGCACATTGGAAGCCGCTTCCACGCGCGACGATAACGAATTGTGAGAGCTTTCGACGGCATGAAATGCGACAACATGTCCATCCACGGCGATGGCCAGGAGCGCGGGACGCCGTTCAAGCAATTGCTCGCGCCGCTTGCGCACTCGCCGCATCGTTGCTTCGAAACTCTTTGTCACCTCCGGCTTGGGCATGCGTTCGAGGTGGGAATCGATGCCGTCGAGCGGGCCGTCGCGGTCGTTCAATTGCAAAGTGCGCTCCAGGATCCTAAGACAACGTTCGCATCCGGCAAGATGCGCGAGTTCGCAACAGCCAACTGGAGGAGCGCCTGGCTGCTTGTAGGCGTCGACAAGATCCCTTTCTTCGCTACAGCTTGTGGGGTCGGCATCGAGGATGATCGAGCGCAGCTCCTTCAAAAGGAGTTCGCTGGGAATGGAAGTCCGGAGCAGCTTCCTTTCTGGTGTTGCCCCTCGGGTGACGAGACGGATTCTTTCACCGGCGGGCAGATACTCTCGCAGTTCGCTCCGGACATCTTTGAGGCTGTTGTACACGGCGGCGATGGGGGAACGCGCCAGCAGAGCGACATCGCTTCTTCGATAGCCGAGGAAAAAATGCAGGATGAAGTGGCTGGCGCTTTTCGAAACGTACTTCCTCGATAGCACGTAATCGCTGGTGCGAATCAGGTCGTTCTGGACGTCTACGGTGTCTAGCCCGCCGCCGGAAGCAACTATGCCCACCGCATCGTAGTCCTCTATCTGAATCACGCGCAGCCGCTCTCGCGACACCCGCGCCAGGTTGGACACATACATGTTGCGGAGGCACATAAAGAGGTAATTGTCAAGATTTTGAACGCGGCTTAAGTCCGGGTGCGCGACAGTCAGATGCAGGCACAGATCCTGCACGGTCTCCTCCGCGGCGGCATGGTCGCCTCGCGCGAGAATTCGGCTCCACTCCGCAAGCTGCTGGTAATAGCGGCTCAGTATCCGCTCGATTGAGTCGAGCGAGAATGGAGAACGAACCGGCTTGAGAACAGGCTTCATCTATTGCTGAAGAGCGCCTTCCGGCAAAAATCTACCCTGGAATCGAGAAAAAACTCCACTCTTCTTCATTTTATGAGACGCGTCCTTCGAAATTGGCTCACCGAGCGATTCGAGGGAGTTTTTCTGGCGGTTTAGGGGTAGATTCCGGCCCACGCCACTCTCTTCAAAACCGAAGTCTCAAAGGAGGAATTCAAATGCTGTTCAAGAACCGGTCATTCAGCCCTCTTAAACCCTCAACAATCTTCGCCCTCACCCTGCTGCTCTTGAGCCATGCCGCCATTGGACAATCCTCTCAGCTTGCCAAAGATGACAACTTCACTCCCGGCACTGACGTCTCGCTTGGCCTTCTGGGACAGATGACATTTGCCAGGAATCCGGCCACATTCGCTGTTTATCCAGAGTGGACGGCGGCTAATCAGAAAACTCAAGCTGCATCGCCCTCTGCTGGCGCCCTGTTCACTTTTCATGGCGCCATGAAGCCTTACCTTGGCTACAACGTCAATTTCAGTTACACCCGGTTCACGCAGACCGACTCTGAGGGATCGGGATACGTGCCGGGACAGGGCACCAATCCGCCTCCTGGCGGCGACAGCCTTTCTGTAGGCGCTCTCGATACGCACATGTATGAGCTGACGCTGGCGTACGCCTTCTACGGACCGCGTTCGAAGCGGTTCCGGACCTTTGGGCAAATTGGCGGCGGAGGCCTGTTCTTTGACCCGATCAATGCCTCCTTTGCCCACCAGCAAACGCGCCCGGCCATGGTATTCGGGATCGGCGGAGAATACGACGTCAGCCGTCATTTCTCCGTTCGCGCTGAGTACCGAGGACTGTTCTACAAGATGCCCGATTTTGGTATCGACAACGGTTTTCCCAAACAGCGGCTGTTCACGGTGACCAATACTCCGGCAATCAGCCTCGTCTGCCGATTCAAGGTCTCTCCGAAGAAGCAAAGCACGGTTGGCCCCAATTAAGAAGCCGGCCAGCGATGGGCGTCCCTACCGGGACCGGAACCCCAGAATTTGGCTTCCATGCGGTAGATTCGCGCCTTGGAGATTTGGCGCGAATCCAGAAACTATTCTGACGGTAACGGCGTTTCCTGAGGCAATGAGCCGCAGAGCGCAAGCCTCGAAATCTGATAATGTGTGCTATCCTTCGGCTGTCTTCCCAATTGAGGCATTTATGCGCAAGCTGTGGGAACGCCACTCCTACCTGACCGTGCGGGCTGTTGCTTTAGGTATGTCGGTGTTCTCCTGCGGATTTGCGCTCATTCCGACCGGGCATGGGCAAGATGATTACATTGGCCGATTGCTCGCGGACTTGAAGGACCCAAAGGTAGAGGTTCGGATTCATGCGATCAGGGAATTCGGAGATTATAACAATGTCAAAGATCCACGAGTAGTCGAGCCCCTGATCGCGGCTCTCACCGATACGGATGGGCAAGTGCGGTGCGACGCAGCCTCTGCGCTGGGTATCGTGACTACGACCTCCATCGTTGAACCGTTGATTGTCACGCTCAAGGACTCGGATGAGCACGTCAGATCTTGCGCAGCCAACGCGTTGGGTCGAATCAGGAATCTCGGTAATGGGTCAGTTTGAAATTCTTTTCTTGTAAGGCCCGCGTTTCACTGGCTCCGCCGCCGGAAGTAGCGTAATCAGTTCCTCGACAGTCCAAACGTGATCCTCGCGCGGTTGCGCCGCTGATCCCCTTCCTTCACGATGATTCGATCTATGTCCAGCGCCTGACTGCCTACGCTCTATGCGAGATTAAGGGCCGTAGGGTGGCCAGCATCCTCATGAAAGCCTTGAAACAGCACAATTCGACTGAGCTTGCCGGGGCCTATCCCTACTTCATACGCCTGGGCAAGGCGGGGTCGGAAGATGCCCTGATCGATGCGCTCAATACATCCGGAGATCTGCTAATGGCTCAAGCGTTTCTGCAATCAGGAAATGCGAAGTTAGTGAAGGCGGGGAGAGAATGGTCGTCGGAAGAGGAAGATTCACAGCTATATGTCATCACTGACTACGAAGGCTCGCATTGGGGAAGGGCGCGGGAGTAGACGACCGAGATTGAATCAAAAGTACAATCGCTTCAGATCTTCCTTTGGACCAGGACCGGACGCTAGGGAACCTCTGCACAAGTCTGCAACCCGCGTCATATTTGAATAAACTATAGGTATGAAGCGAATGGCGCGTTTTCAGCAAACACTGGCATCTCAGGCGAGTTTCGAGAAGCATGGCCGCAAGAGC
>Ga0326727_10002918_pt1 | contig 56391 bp, 50 predicted proteins | sample MB2enrmetagenome_FD_207643 | JGI IMG/M metagenome (GOLD analysis project Ga0326727, IMG submission 207643) | Lab enriched peat soil microbial communities from McLean, Ithaca, NY, United States - MB29MY | ecosystem: Environmental > Terrestrial > Soil > Wetlands > Peat | place: USA: New York...
CCGATCAACACCCCGGGCGCGGCGCTTCCGTGAAAGGAGCGCACGAGGGCCGCGTAGTCATCAAAGGTGTACGCGAGTATTTTCTGCATAATCAGTGCGCTCTTTGCGGATCATGCCGGCCGCCTTCCCTTGCCCCTTTTGGCTCTTCCTCGTGATTCACTCCTTTGCGACGGTCGCTAGTATTATCCCGGCTGCCACGCAGGCGAGCAGATACCGGCTAAACCGGCTCGTATGCCGGGAATCGAATTGTTCAGGTCCCTCCATTGTATACCCCCTGCTAAAAACCGACCCACCACCTCCACGTCTTTGGTCTTGCATATCTCTCTCAGAAGATCCCGGAGCCGTTCCGCCACCTGTCCATAGAGCACCTTCTTCCGGTAGTTGGTAATCCAGGCCAGGTGGTACTTGAGGTCATACACCGAATGAGAAGTTGTCCGGTAATGCTGCACCTTCTCATTTTACTAAAGTCTTCGCCTAAAGGCGAGGGGTTTTCTCCCTGAAGGAGACACCAAGCACGGTCGCCATCCGCGTCGAGTGGTTGGCCCTGAGAAATATCACCGGCCAAGGGGTCCTTTCGCCGCTTCCTTTCTTCCTGGAAGAGGGCATTTTGAGATTTTACATTTTGAGATTTTGCTTGCAATACTCAAGTTTGAATGGTAGTCGTTAAGAGGGGGACGGGGTTGTCAGGGACGCGGTCTATTGTTTCAACGTCACCTTTGTCACGAATGCGGGAATAGCTTTCTCTTTTCTGGTTTGGGGGCCTGCTGCGCGGTGATTGTTCGAAGGCGGAAAACCTTATGGAGGCGCTCTCCATGATGGTCTACGGAGAGGAAAGGAGGACCGCCCCGTGATGAGGGAAGGAACCGCCGATGCCTCGAGTGATGTCCTGGACCGATTCCGTGCGGCATTTTATCTTCTCCTCTCCAGGGCATTCAGCCGGGAGCCGGATTGGGAGACGCTCAACGGAGTAGAGCAGGTATCGGGCGGGCTCATGGAGGCATGGGAATTGATGGAAATACCCTCTGACCCCGATGTGCAGGCGGGCAAGATTCTTTTGAGGACGTTTTTTTCAGGGCTCCGGCAGAGTAACCTCGACGGAGTGATCGAGCAGTTGGCCAGGGAATATGCTTCCCTGTTCCTCGGTGTGGGCCCCAAAACAGTCTCTCTCTGTGAATCGGTCTACCGAAGCGCCTCCGGGCTGCTCTACCAATCCCCCCTCCTTGAGGTGCAGCAGTCATACCGCGAAACCGGCATGGCAAAAAGCGACCGGTACCATGAACCGGATGACCATATCGCCGTTGAGCTCAGCTATATGGCAAGACTCTGCGAGATGACACAAGAGGCTGCCAGGGCAGAGAGAGAGCAAGCCCTCCGCTATCTCAGGCTCCAGCAGGCATTTCTGGAAGCCCACCTCTTGCGGTGGATTCCCCTTTTTTCACAGCATCTCATTGCCGCGGCGTCCTCCGGTTTTTACCGGGCGATGGCCCATCTATTGAAAGGCTATATCGGGATCGACAGCGGGCTGATCGACTCGATGACTCAGGAACTGAACCTGCACCATAAACCCAAAAGTAAAGGAGACAGAAAGAAAGTACGCAGTGACGGATCGTCGACGCACCATTAGGCGCGAGGAGGTCTTATGCACAAAGTAACGAGAAGAGCCTTCATGAAAGTCGCGGGGGTAAGCGCTGCTGCCCTTGCCATGAGCGACCGCCTGCTCGTGTCCCGGGCCGCTGCACAGACAGGAGCGGCGGAAAAGGAAGAAACAGGGTATACCATTTGCGATGCCTGCAATGGTATCCCGCTCTGTGGGATCAAGTTTTACAGAACGGGCGACATCGTGACCCGCGTGGAGCCCTGGCCCGGGTTTCCCACAGCAACCCTCTGCTCGAAGGCTTACGGCACGCTGCAGCGAATCTATCATCCCCAGAGACTCAGGTATCCCATGAAACGGACCAGGCCCAAGGGCTCCCCTGACCCAGGTTATGTACGGATTTCCTGGGATGAAGCCTACGACATGATCGTGGGCCACATGAAAAGGATCAGGGATAGGTATGGTCCCCATACGGTTTTCTTTTACGTGGGGGACCCCAAGGAACCCAGGGCCGCAGTCCAGCGCCTGGCAGCCACCTTCGGCTCCGTCAATTACGGCGATGAGAGCTCCACGGCCTGCCGAAAGGGGGCCAACACTGCCGAGGTGTTAACCTACGGGTTCGGCACTACCGGCAGTCCTCCGAACAAGGATACCAGGTCTATGCTGATCTGGGGAACTAACCCGCCGTACTCCGGCCCGGCCAATGAGTGGCAGGCTTTGCTCAAGGCCAAAGAGCGGGGGGTGAAGTTCGTCGTAGTGGACCCCAGAAACACCCCCACAGCCCGCATCCTCGCAGATATCCACCTCCAGCCGCGACTCAATACCACGGCAGCTCTGGCCGCCGGTATCATGCATGTGATCTTCAAGGAGGGCCTGCACGACGAGGCCTTCTGCTCGAAATGGATACACGGGATTGATGAGTTGAAGGAATACGTCAAGGCCTTTACTCCTGAAAAGACGGAGGAGATCACGTGGGTCCCGGCGAAAAAGATCGTCGATGCCGCCCGCCTGTACGCGGGCAAACCACCCGGCGGGATGAAAACCAGCCCCCAGGGAACCACGCACGATCTGAACGCGGGCAACAACCACCGTGCCATCCTGATGATCCCCGCCATCTGCGGGTATATCGATGTCCCGGGCGGGGTGGAAGATCCGACGAACCCCCTGGAAGGTATGGGCGGACCATGGTCCAACGGTCCCCCGGTGTTCTGCATGAGAAAAAAGATGAATGATATGAGAGAGCACCGGCTGGACATCAAGGACTTCCCGGCCTTTGCGGAGCTCAATTTCGATGTGCAGACCAACCGCATGGTGGAGTACATTAATGAGGGAAGGGTTAAGGCATTTCTCGGCTGGGGCTTCAACATGATGATCTGGCCCCAGACCCATGAATACCAGAAGGCGTTCGAGACCCTCGAGTTCTCCATGGCCGTTGATTTCTTCTACAGGCCGTGGACCCACAATTACGTGGACCTGGTACTGCCGGGGGCCGTCAATTACGAGAGACTTGCCCCGTTTGCCTTTCATGGTCGCAAACTTTACGGCCGGACACCCGTAAGGCCCATTGGAGAGTGCAAAGAGGACTGGCAGATCGCCCTCGACATCGGCGCGCGCCTCGGCGATCCCGAAATCTTTTTCAACGGAAACGTGGAGGCGGCCTGCAATGATATCCTCAAAATGTGGAATGTGAACTACAATGACCTGCGAAAGAACATTGAGAAGGGGGTAGTGATTCCTGCGAAAAAGCCCGACACCTCCCGAAAGTACGAGGTGGGTATGGCGAGACAGGACGGGAAGCCCGGGTTCCCGACCCCTTCAGGAAAGGTAGAGGCGGTTTCCCTGATCCTGAAGAAATACGGGCTGACGGCCCTTCCAGAGTACAAGGAGGGCTTCAAAACCTCTAAGGACTACCCGTTGATACTCCTTTCCGGGGGCAGGGTGCCCTATATCACCCACAGCAAATGGCGCGATGACTCGCCGTGGTTACTGGAACTTGGACCCCAGCCGCTCTTGAACATCCACCCTGGCGACGCGGCAAAGAGGGGGATCAAAAAGGGAGACGAGGTGATCTTGAAATCCGAGTGGGGCGAGATCCGGGTCAAGGCAAAACCTACGATCCTGGTGAGGCCCGGGATCGTGGACATCATGCACGGGTGGGCCAAGGCAAATGTGAATGAGCTGGTGCCGAGGCAATTCGACCCCGTCACCGGGTACCCACCCTTTAAAGAGGTTCCTGTAGAGGTGGTAAAGGCATGAAAGAGACCCATTCAGGAGAGGAGGAAATTGCATTATGGCAAGATATGGATTGGTCGTTGACCTGAATATATGTACCGGTTGCATGACCTGCGTGCTTGCCTGCAAGCAGGAAAACCTTACCAGACCGGGCATCCATTGGACGAAAATGCTGGAACTGGAGAGCCCGACGCTCGATCAGATCACCTACGTGAGACACGCCTGCATGCACTGTGACGATCCGCCCTGTGTGGAGGCCTGTTCGGCCGAGGCGATTTCAAAACGTGCCGACGGGATCGTCCTGATCGATCAGAAGAAGTGCGTGGGCTCCGGAGCCTGCGTTGATGCCTGCCCTTATGGCGTGCCGCGGTTGAACCCGAAGGAGGAATATTTTCCCGGAAACACCATGCCCTACGAGAAGAATGCGGCGCCGTTCCGGATCCAGATGGCTGGAAAGGCTTCCAAGTGCACCCTTTGCGCGCACCGCGTGGACATGGGGAAAGAGCCGGCCTGCGTTGAGGGGTGTCCCTCGAAGGCCCTCATCTTCGGCGACCTTGACGATTCTCAGAGCCCCATACGGAAGAGACTCTGGCAGTCTAAGCAACTTCTGGCCGATCAGGGCACCCACCCTAAGGTTTCCTACATCACTCCGAAGAACGACTTTCGACCTTCGGAGCAGCGGATCCTGGATAATAGGTAAGCCGCAAGCTCCGGGTACCACCAAGCTCAAACCATTACACAGAGGCCCCCGGTTTTAAGGGAAGGGGGCCTCTCCTGCAAAGAACCTTGAAACATATGGCAGACCCGGCTTGTGAATGGGAGAGGCAGAGGGGGGGCGGTAGGGACAGCGCGGAAGATATGGCAGAAGAGACGGGGCCGTGTTACACTGAATGATATGAAACCGATTTCCCTGGAGGTCGTTGCGAACGTCCTCACAACCCTCACCTGCTGTCGCAGTTGCACGCTGATCTTCGAAGATGCCGGCGTCGAGGACGAGGTGAATAAGGAAATCCTCCGGGAATATCCGGAAGCTCTGAGAGACGAGTACGTCCGCCTTTCAAGCTGGATCGGGGAGATTTCCGCTCTCTACAAGGAGAGTGTCTGCATCAGGATTATCGATGCCACTTCCATGGCGGGGGTATTCAAGGCCGCCAGGTACTGGTTCCGCACTTATCCGGCCTTTATCGTCGATAAGAAGCATGTTATGTCAGGGTGGGATCGCAAGAGGCTCCGTGAAATTCTCGATGCACAGGTGAGGAGAATATCGCCGCAGGGCTGCTGGACGGAGAGCTAATGAAGCCCATTATCCCGGAAGGGATTTATTTCATAAATGCCGGGCAGGGCCGCAGAGTTCCGCACTCGCGACCGAACGAACATGTTTACGCACTCCTATATTTCGACTCTGGTTCAAGGAAAGACTCAGGAGTGTGAGGCTTTGTAGCTTCCTATTGCTTTGTTGGTCCCATCGATTGTTGCAAATTCATCAATGAGGGCATTCACCATTTGCAGTTTGCCTTTTTGCTCCAGGGGCAATTCGGTGCCGGTTTTGCATCTGACGACCATTATCGGCCCATCGATCTGCACTAACTCCGCATCATAGTGAGCCAGGAATTCGAGGTAATTCTTCGTGCGGAATGGCTTTTCTTTCCCGCGTACGAAGCTCCTTCTCGGGAAAAATTGGCCGTTGAAAGGTTTCACGCCTGTACTGTTTTCCATATCTGATACTCCTTCCCTGCTTTCATTGTGTAGCATGATTATTCACCACCGATATGCGAAGTGGCCGTGTGGAACCCATAACAACACCCTTTTTTTTGGGGGTTTGCTGGCAGCGGCCCCGAGCCCCGGATGGCTTTTCAGGAATACGCAGAAGCGATTGAACGTAGGTTTTGGTGAAAGTCACCAGTAGAACACATCTATTATATCACGATTAGCACAAAAAAGCGCGTACCGCGATGTACCCTTTAGTTGAGGCTTTCAGGAAAAAGTGGCGCACGGGTCCGGGACGCCCATCGTCATTTTTTCCGAGGATGCTTTTTGTCACTGCTGGTTGTCGCTTTGACAGGAAGCAGGAAAAGGAGGAAAATCCTCTCAGACCGGGCGGTGACTTTGAAAGACTTGGAGAGGCCGCAGACCCCCGGGCCGTTTCAGCCGGATTCGAAAGGTCCCGTAAACCGGCATGATCTTTGACAATTGAACCGCACCGGCCGCATACGACGGCAGCGCTGCGCCCGGCCGGCTCATTGAAATGCGAGGCCTTCTCTGATAGACTATACGCCTGCGTAAAAACCGGGTAGGAATCATGGATCACATTTTTATAAAGGGCGCCAGGGAGCACAACCTCAAGAACATCGATGTCACGCTCCCCAGGAACAAAATGACCGTTATCACCGGGCCCTCCGGCTCAGGCAAGTCGTCTCTCGCCTTCGATACGATCTACGCCGAAGGCCAGCGCAGGTATGTCGAGTCCCTCTCTTCCTATGCCCGCCAATTCCTCGAGCTCCAGGAGAAACCTGATGTCGATTATATAGAGGGGCTTTCGCCCGCTATCAGCATCGAGCAAAAAAGCATCAGCAAGAACCCCCGGTCCACGGTCGGCACCGTCACCGAGATTTACGATTATCTGAGGCTGCTCTTCGCGCGGCTGGGTCATGTCTATTGTTATGGCTGCGGCAAGGAGATCAAGAGCCAGCATGCGCCCCAGATCGTCGACAGCATACTCGCCCTCGGGACGGGTACGCAGCTCACCGTGCTTGCCCCTATCGTAAGAGGCAGAAAAGGCGAGTACCGCAAGGAGATCGATGATCTGAGAAAACAGGGGTTCACGAAAATCACGCTCAACGGGAAAGTAGTCGATCTGAGTGAGCACATCGTACTCGAGAAGAACAAAAAGCATGCGATAGACGTGATCGTCGACAGGCTGACCATCAGGGAGGGCATAGAGAGGCGCCTTTTTGAAGCGGTCGAGCTGGCGCTCAATAAGGCCGGAGGCATTGTAAAGGTGGAGACGGGTAAGGATACCCTTGTCTTCAGCGAGAAATTTGCCTGCCCGGACTGCGGTATCAGCTACCCGGAGATCACCCCCGCCATGTTTTCCTTCAATAACCCTTACGGCGCCTGCCCTACGTGCTCCGGCCTCGGCGTCAAGGAGAACTTCGACCCGGATTTGATCGTCCCCAACAAGGAGCTCTCTCTGCGGGAGGGCGCCATTATGCCCTGGAGCGACAAGAACCCCCTCGTCTTTATGCCCTTCCTCGAATCCTTGATCACACATTATAAGATAGACATCCGGGCGCCTTTCAAAGACCTGCCGCCGGATGTGCAGGATGCGTTGTTCCGCGGGTCGAACGGGGTGCCGATCGAGTTCTTTGTGGAGCACGGCCGCCGTCAGCCAATAAAAAAACCTTTCGAAGGCGTGATAAAAGAGCTGGAGAGGGAGTGGAAGAACGCGTCCCCGTGGGAGAAGGAAAGGTTTGAGCGCTACATAAATCTCATCCCCTGCCCCACCTGCAAAGGCGCAAGGTTGAAAAAAGAGATGCTCTGGGTACGTTTCGGAGCGCTCGACATCTATCAGGTCACGGAAATGACCATTGCCGAATGCTACCGGTTTTTCAAGGAGATCCACCTGGCAGAAAAGGAGCTGGAGATCAGCCGGGCGATCCTGAAGGAAATCGTCTCCCGCCTGAAGTTCCTCATCGATGTCGGCCTCGACTACATCTCCCTGGAGCGGTCCTCGGCAACCCTGTCGTCCGGCGAATCCCAGCGGATAAGACTCGCGACCCAGATCGGCTCGGGCCTCACCGGCGTGCTCTATGTGCTCGACGAACCAAGCATCGGTCTCCATCAGCGCGATAACGAGCGCCTCCTTGGCACCTTGCAAAAACTGAGAGACCTGGGCAACACGGTTATTGTCGTTGAGCACGATTACGATACGATCCTTCGCGCCGATTACGTGATCGATTTGGGGCCGGGCGCCGGAGAGAACGGGGGAAACCTCACCTTTATGGGAACGCCGGACGAGCTGAAAAAGGACTCCACCTCGATTACCGGTCTTTACATCTCCGATAGACTGAGAATAGAGCAGCCCAAGGTGCGCAGAACGCCAAGAGGCGTTATCAGCCTCAAGGGTGTCAGGTCGCATAATCTGAAGAACATCGATGTCGACATACCGCTGGGCGTTCTCACCTGCATTACGGGGGTTTCCGGCTCAGGCAAGAGCTCGCTTGTTATAGATACCCTTTTCCCGTTGTTGAAGCAGAAGCTCTACCGCTCCAAGGAGCGGGCCGGGGCAGCGTCCGCCATCACCGGCTTCGAGGCCATAGACCGGGTCATCGATATCGACCAGTCTCCCATCGGCAGGACCCCCCGATCGAACCCTGCCACGTATACAGGCATTTTCACCTTTATCAGAGAACTTTTCACCAAGATCCCCGAATCGAGGATGCGGGGCTACAAAGAGGGCAGGTTCAGTTTCAACGTAAAGGGCGGACGCTGCGAAACATGCGCGGGTGAGGGCTTCGTCAAGATCGAGATGCAGTTCCTTCCCGACGTCTACATCGTCTGCGACATGTGCAAGGGAAGAAGGTACAACAGGGATACGCTGGAGATCGACTACAAGGGAAAGAACATCGCCCAGGTGCTCGAAATGACCGTCACCCAAGCCATGGCGTTCTTCGATTCCATACCGCACATCAAAAGCAGGTTGAAGGTGCTCAGCGAGGTGGGTCTCGGGTACATCAGGCTTGGCCAGCCGGCCACGACGCTTTCAGGCGGTGAGGCCCAGAGGATCAAGCTTTCGCGGGAGCTGTCGAAGCGAGATACGGGACAGACGCTGTACATCCTTGACGAGCCGACGACGGGTCTTCATTTCGCAGATATCGATAAGCTTCTTTTTGTGCTCAATGAGCTTATCGAAAGAGGAAATACGGTGGTGGTGATAGAACACAACATGGACGTGATCAAGTGCGCAGACTACCTTATCGATCTGGGGCCGGAAGGGGGGGACAGGGGTGGTCAAGTCATTGCCGAAGGTCCGCCCGAGGCAGTGATCCTGAACCCTGAAAGCCACACGGGGCGGTTCCTCAAACGGTATCTGAACGGATCGCGGCCATGAAGAAGGTCATCGTCATACCCGCCCGCTATGGCTCAACCCGGCTTCCCGGCAAGCTGCTGCTCGATATCGCAGGCAAACCGATCATCCAGTGGGTGTATGAGCGGGCGTGTGAATCAACACTGAAAGATCAGGTCCTGATCGCCACGGATGACGAGCGCATACAAAGACGGTGCGCTGCCTTCGGGGCCCTCGCCGTCATGACGGGAGCGGAATGCCGGAGCGGCACCGACCGTGTCTATGAAGCGATAAAGACGATCGATGCGGACGTGATTATCAACCTTCAGGGTGATGAGCCCGAGATCAGGGGTGACATGATCGACGCGCTGATCCGTGCAGTGGAGCAGGAAAAACTCGACATGGCCACGCTCTGCTCGATCATCGACGATCCCCGGGATTATAAAAATCCCCACGTGGTCAAATGCGTGCGCGACAAGAACAATTTCGCCCTCTACTTCTCAAGGGCGCCTCTCCCCTTTCTGCAGAAGCATATCTCCATCCCGCTTTATAAGCATATCGGCATCTACGGCTTCTCCCGCTCCTTCCTCGAAACCTTCGTATCCCTGCCTCGGGGTGAGCTCGAAGAGGCGGAATCACTCGAGCAGCTCCGTGCGTTGGAGGCGGGCTACAAAATCAAGGTAATCGTTGCGGAGTATGAAGGGACAGGCATTGATACGGAAGCGGACCTTGAGCAGGCGCGGAAACGTATGAAATAGGCTTACCCCGCGCACCGCGGGGTCTGGCGTGAGCCCCTCCTAGGCCTCGATCTTGATCTGTTTCGGTTTCACCTCTTCTTTTTTGGGCAGCTCGATCCGTAAGATCCCGTCCTTGAAGACGGCCTTGATGCCCGATGCGTCTATCGATTTGTTGAGGGTAAAAGACCTGGCGAACACGCCGTATCCCCTTTCCATCCTGTAGTAGTTGTCAGGGTCGACACCCGGCTCCAGCTTTCTTTCGCCCTTGATCGTAAGCTCGTTCTCATTGATCTTTATATCGATAGTTTCTTTATCCACTTCCGGAACCTCAAGCTTGAGGATGAGGACATTTCCCAATTCGAAGATGTCGACAGGCGGGGTCCATTCGCTTGACACAAATTCGTCTTTTCTTGTCTTCTCCATGTCCCGATACATCTTGTCGAGCCTTTCCTGTAGAGTCAGCAACTCCCTGAATGGATCCCATCTGGTCACCGCCATGAGCACACCTCCACTGCTTTTATTCTATTATAATGTCCGGCGAGCGTCTCTTCAAGACCTTCCTTGTTTTTCAGATGGCCGGCTGCTTTTGCGGAATCAGCATCGCCAAGATGAGTGACCCCTGCGCAGAGGATGATGGGGATATCGGGCCGGATTGGGAGGATCCTTTTTGGCGGCTCAATACCGGTCATATCGGGGTCTCTCATTCGCATTCCATCACTCTATAAATTTCATTTCCTTGACGATCATGAAGTACCCTATCCTGTTTCACCCTCACTCCCGTCTGCTGTACTGCGTTGAAAAATGCTCTCCCGGCAGACAGGAAGACTGCGGAAGAAACACTGCGTAAAACAAAAACGTTCTTGCCGTCTCGCACCTGGTTCAATAGCTCCTCCTTTGGCTCTGAATCGGCCAGATAAGGCCAGAATGATTCGGCTAAATGGAGATTGCCAAGGGAAAGAAAAAACAATGGGTTGTAGGACCCCCAATCCATCAATTGTATGGTACGATCGCCATAATCCGCTTGCAGAACATGCGCGAGGTCATATATTGCGCTATTCCACACCCATTGTCCGCCAGTCGCAACCATCAGCTTGCCGTTATTGTAAACGGTAGATATGTTGCATGCGAGGCAGAGACATAACACGAGATAACCACATGCAGGGAGCACCCTTCCCCATTTTGTGCCGGCACACGGCCTTATGCCCAGAGCAGCAACAACGACTATTAAATGCGGGAAAGGATAGAGAAATAGCCAGTGGTGTGGGCCTATTGTATGAGGCGTCAACAGAATCTGGATAATGGTGGTGAGAGCCAGCGCTACCAGCGCCAAAAGCTTCCGATGTTGCCGTGCATTGACAAAGCCATAGACAATGAGCACAGAGATTGCGCACAGGAACACCGGCCACAGACAGGTTCGCGACATGGCGAAGCCTTTCACTGAGCTTCCAAACATATAGGCAGTGATACAAGTGCCGCTCAGAGTGTTACTCAACATGGCGATGCGCTCAATAATTGTTTGAGAAACTGCACCAGGTTGGTTAATCGCTCGTAATGTGCCGAAGTGATGGCCAATATTGTAGAACCAGAAAGGGGAACTGCCCGCAATACCAACGAGAACTGCGTTGCGAACAAGCCCTTTTCTCACAGACGGACGATCCGGGGATAGGACCCAGAAGAGACTTCCAGACACGACCACGGCTGCAATGAACCAAAAGAAATTGGCTTTATCATAAATCCCCAGTCCCATCAACATTGCACAAATCAGCAAAGGGCGTGCAGTCCGTCGGTTTCGCCACCACCGAAGAAGGTAAAACATACCTGCCATACGGAGTACGAAAGCTATGGAAACAGGTCCCCAGTCACTTCGGCAGCACAGAATAAAGCTCGGATCTGATGCAATAAGAAGCCCGCTCCACCAGCCCACCCTGTTGCCAAAACACTCCCCTGCGAATCGGATAAAGAAAAACAATCCTAACGCTGCGATAAGGATTGTGGTCATTCGAAGGGCAAGGACATTTATACCCATGAAGGCGAAACCTACGGCCAGAACGTATGATTTCAGCGATCCCAGATACATCGTGTGCATGACAGGAAAGTGATGACCAAAAACATCAACCGTGTATAAAACCCTCGCAGGTGTCTGTTCTGTGTGTTTCAACAGGCAGATACCCGCGGGCGCGTGGAGAAGTTCGTCGTCTTGTATGCCCGGAAGAAGAATATCTCTACCTGCCGCCAGGCAGAAAACAGCGGGCAGAATGACAAGAGCTACCGCGTTCAGAATCCTATCTTTCCTCATACCAGACAGTCTGCCTGCTATTTTTGAACCCAAATACTCCCTCCGAGATTCCTGAGATGTGCGCAAAATATGCGCCGCAATGTTGTGCCGGCGGGCATACTGCCATTCTCTTTCAACACCCTACTGACTTGCGACCCTCCCGTGAGCGACGACCCGTTGTGAGCTTGCGAGACAATCGCCCGAAAAATCCCCCGGGAAACGTAAGGACACGGACGCCGCTCACGCACCCACAGGCCGGCTCCATCTTCTGATCCATGAACCGTGACACAATTTGCCTCCCTGGTTATGTGTGACCCGGGGGCGACGTTGTTGCAAACGTTGTATTCCTCTCTATCTTCGCCCACGTCGAACGATCTCCTGCATTTTTCGGAGCGGAACAGTCACGCGCTCCGCCTATCGATTACCATCAAAAAGGCTGTAATGCAACCAGAAATTTGGAAGTTCAAGAATTCGGGCGGTGATGCTGTTCCCGGCCGGTACCGACCTTCCATCCTTGCGGTCCTTCGGCGGCCCTTGAGCTGCATCCACGTAAGCGGATAACAGATTGTCCGCCCCGCTACCACCTATGGCAGCAGACGAACGGTGTGTTTTGAGCAGATCCGGCAGGTTCTGCTCGACCCACGCGCCGGCGCCTTTCCACTATTTCCCCGTGAACTCCGGCGTTCGTTTCTCGATAAAGTAGGCGACGCCCTCCTTAAAGTCTTCCGACTCAATACTCCGGAGAAGCTCCTCGTCGGCCGCCTGGCATGCCTCCGCAAGGGTTTGGAACTGGGCGTTATAGACCTGCCGTTTCATCACTCTCAGGGAGCGGGGTGAAACGGATGTTGCAAGCTCGCGGGCATACGCAAGAACATCTTCCATAAAACGCTCTTCCGGAAAAACACCATGTACGAGGCCCAGGCGCAGGGCCTCCTCAGCGTCGACCATACGCGCCGAAAAAAGCAGTTCAAGGGCGCGGGACAGGCCCACGATCCGTGGCAGCATCCAACCGATGCCATGCTCCGCTATCAGCCCCCGCCGTGAAAACATGGTGGAAAAGCGTGCACTGTCTGCGGCGAAACGCAGATCGCAGTGGAGGGCCATTATCAGGCCAAGACCTGCGGCAGGGCCGTTGACGGCCGCAATAATCGGTTTCGGAATGGCGTGAAGATAAGAATAGCGCTTCCGGAAATCGGCTCGCACGTTGTTCGGGTTTTGGCCTTCCAGCTCTTCTTCCGTCTTGGTGGCGGTCAGGACCGAAACACGCTGTTCCGCTGTCTTGCCGCTGTCCACGTCCGGCCCTCCCCGGGCTGCGGCATCCTGCAGCTCCGCCATATCGGCCCCTGAGCAAAACCCTCGTCCTGCTCCGGTTAGTACAATTGCGCGCACCTCGTCGTCGTCCGCTGCCCTGTACATCGCGTCCCGGACTTCCCCGGCCATGACCGGGGTCCAGGCGTTGAGCCGTCCCGGGCGGTTGAGCGTGACCGTGGCAATCCGGTCGGCCTTCGTGTAAATGATCTCCTGGTACTCCATGAAAAAACCTCCTTTCTATTCCGTGCAGCCCCGGCCCTTTCCGCCGGCCAACAAAAGAAACACAATTACGACATGGCTGTCTACCTTTTTGTGTGTGCCCTGTGCAGGCTAAAATGATGTATAGTCGGGACCGGTAGATAAACTCGCCTTCAGAGTGGTACAATCAACAGGAAGACAGGTCGTCACAAACGAAGATCAGACAGGAGGGTGAGATGAAAGTCATCGGTTTCAACGGAAGTCCGAGGAAGGATGGGAACACGGCCATCCTGATAAGCCGCCTTTTTCATGAGCTGGAAGAGGAAGGTATCGACACTGAGCTTGTCCAGCTTTCGGAAAAGGAGATTCATGGGTGTATTGCCTGTTACAAGTGCTTTGAGAACAAGGACCGGCAATGCGCGGTGACACAGGATGCCGTGAATGAGTATATCGGGAAGATGACGGAGGCGCAAGGCATTGTTCTCGGCTCACCGGTCTATTTTGCGGATCTGACGCCGGAAATGAAGGCGTTGATCGACCGTGCGGGTTTCGTCTCCAACGCGAACGGGGGCATGTACAGGAACAAGGTGGGCGCAAGCCTGGCTCCGTTCCGGCGTTCCGGCGCGATGCACACCATCGACTCCATGAATCATTTTTTCTTAAGCGCGGAAATCATCATCGTCGGCCGGGCAATCAGCGTCGGCAGGGAAAAGGGAGACGTGGAGAAGGACGAGGAAGGCTTGCAGTGGACGCGGAATCTCGGGCGGAGAATGGCCTGGACGCTGAAGAGGCTCCACGAAGAACGTTGAATGAAGAACGCTCACTACGCAAGGCAGGCAACCGGCGCGGCCACGTCACCCCGCGTGACGTGAGGGCTTGGCAATGCGGCGTTCAGTGGAAAAATAGAACGCCGCCTTTGTGATCACCCATCCTCGACGTAGCGCGAGGTCCCGACGTGGAAGAGACCTTTCGTCGTGAGGCGCAGGGCCGGGATGACGGGTAGCGAGAGAAAGGACATCTGGAAGAATGGGTTCAGCAGGCGTACGCCCATCCTCCTCACCAGTCCGTCCAGTCCCCGCTCCTTGTCACGCAGGGCCGGTGCGTCGAGGTGCGAGATGATCCCGAAATACGGCATGGGCATGACGAGGCCCGATCCCCTGCATGATGCCGCCATCCCGCCTCCGCATGCCCTCAGGAGGCAAAAGACCTCGTAAATATCTTCCCCATTGTCGCCCACAATAAGAAGGTTGTGGCTGTCATGCGCGTAGGTTGTGCCGAGGGCGCCGCCCTTCAATGCGAATCCGTGCACCAGACCGGACCCGTACGCCGCATCCGCCCTGTACCGGTCGAATACGTAGGCAAAGACGAGGTCCCTCTCATGGTCGGCAATGAGATAGCCGTCCTCCGTCCGTGCGTCGATTGCCAGATCGTCCGTGATGATCGTACCCTCGCGGACGCCTATCGCCCGCATGCTTTTGCCCGTTGCCTTTCTCCGCAGGTCTTCCTTACGGAAAGGCGCCACATTGAGTCCCGAGAAGGCCGGGGCCGGCCGCGTCTCCCTGACTGCTCCGATATCCTCTCCTTCCCGGTAGGCAACCTTTCCGTTTTTGACCGTTGCCCTCATGTGCATCTCTGCCGGATTGTCAAAGACCACGAGGTCGGCTTTCCGCCCGGGGACCGGGGCGTTCCGGTCGTTCAGGTTGAAGTAGGCGGCGGGGTTCCCGGTCACAAGCCTGAGGGCGCGAAAAAGGGGAACCTTCGACTGCACGAGCCGGCTTACGAGCCTGTCCAGGTGGCCCGATTCGTAGAGGTCCTTGCTGGAAAGATCGTCGGTGCACAAGGACAGGTTTGCCATATTCGCGGGTCGCACCAGGGGCAGTAGTGTATCAAGGTCCCGCGCCACCGAGCCCTGCCGTAAAAAAAGATGCATGCCCCGCTTGAGCTTCTCCTTACCTTCACGGAGGGACGTGCTCTCATGATCCGAATAGATGCCTGCCGACATGTAGAGGTCGAGATCGTTCCCTGTGAGCCCCGGCGCATGACCGTCCACGGGCTTGCCTTCAAAGAGCGCGATCTTGCGCATTATGGTTTTTTGCCGCCGCATCACCGCACGCATGTCCATTACCTCTCCGAGGCCGATTACCCTCCTCATCCCCTGAAGCCTGCGCAGGTCTCCGGTCCCGATCTTTGCCGCACCGCACTCGTGGGGGCTTGACGGCACGCATGAGGGGGCCATCACAAAGAGGTCAAGGGGGACCTCGTCGAGAAGCGAAAGATACCATCGGAGCCCATACATGCCGCCGGCGTTGGCAATCTCGTGGAGATCGGTGACGATGGTGGTGGTGCCGTGGGCGAGAAAAGCCCGGAAGTAGTGGCCGGGCAGGAGGTGCAGGCCCTCCACGTGCAGATGGCTCTCGATGAAGCCGCATGAGACGTAGCAGCCTTTTGCGTCGATCACTTCCCGCGCCCCGTTATCGGAAAGAGCCAGGATCCTCCCATCTTTGATGGATAGGTCCGTCCTTTCGGCTGTTTCTCTCAACGGGTCGACCAGGAGGCCGTTCTTTATCAGGAGATCAGCAATGCATTTAATGGAGATCGCCCCCTTATCCTTCCATTTTCAGGAGTACTTCCGGCGGTATGGCAGTGGGGCCGGGTGCGCGCAGACATCTCTTCTCCATGCGCGTCTCCTTCTCTTGTTCCGAACGTTGCGAAAAATATACCTATTGTAGCGGATTTGCCCGAATAACGTCAAGGAAAGCCCGCTGCTGCGTTCCCGGGTCGCCCGCAAAAGGCGCCCGGCCATGTCGCCCAAAAAACATTGCCGTGCAAGGTGGCAAGATGTGGTATTATATTTGTCTCATGAAGCGGATCTACTTTGATCATGCGTCGACCACGCCGGTAGACCCCAGGGTCCTCGAAGCGATGCGCCCCTATTTCAGCGAATTGTTTGGAAATCCTTCTTCGATCCTTATCGAGGAAGGGGCTGAGCCGAAAAAGGCCGTGGACGAGGCGAGGCTTAAGGTTGCGCGCCTCCTCAACGCGGAGACCGACGAGGTCATCTTCACCGCCTCGGCGACCGAGTCAAACAATCTGGCGATAAAAGGGCTCGCCCTGGCGAACAGGAATAGGGGGAACAGGATTCTTTTTTCCGATATCGAGCATTATTCGATCATGCACCAGGCGGATTTTTTGAAAAGCCTCGGCTTCGAGGTCGACTACGTAAGGGTAGACCCTTACGGCCTGATCGACATGGAGGACCTGGAGAATAAGGCAAAACCGGGAACGGTCCTTGCGTCGATTATGCAGGCAAACCTGGAAATAGGCACTATCGAGCCCATCGGTGAAATCGGTCTTTTCCTTAAAAAAAGAGGTATCCTCTTCCACTCGGACGGGGCGGGCGCGGCCGGCCAGATTCCGGTAGACGTAAAGGCATTGAACGTCGATTCCATGACTGTTTCCGCGCATCAGTTCTATGGCCCAAAGGGCGCGGCCGCTCTTTATCTGAAAAAAGGCGTCTCCCTGCGGCCGGTCGTGCAGGGCGGCTACCAGGAGATGGGTTACAGGGCCGGCACTGAGAATGTGCCGGCCATTGTGGGTCTCGGTGAAGCGAGCAGGCTTGCCGGGGAAGAGATGACTGAAAGGGTCGAGAGGCTGACTGCCCTTGGGCGAAGGCTGTGGGAAGGGATAGAGAAAACGATCGACTACCTGCACTTTACAGGCCATCCTACCCTGCGGCTGCCCGGCCATGTGAGCTTCTGGATAGAGTTTGTCGAAGGTGAATCGCTTCTTCTGTGGCTCAATCTGAACGGTATTGCGTCCGTGAGCGGAAGCGCCTGCGCCTCCAACGTACTTGCGGCAGACGAGACCGGGCTGAAGGCGTCCCATGTGCTGACAGCGGTGGGGGTGCCGCCTGAGATATGCCACGGCTCTATCGCGTTCAGTCTCGGCCCGGAGAATACGGAGGCCGAAGTCGACTTTACCCTTTCCACCCTGCCCGGGATAGTGGAAAAACTGAGAGAGATGTCTCCGCTTTACCTAAAAGCACGAGGAGGTACGTAATGGCACAAGGCCCGTATAGTGAGAAGGTGATGGACCACTTTATGCACCCGCGAAATATGGGTGAAATAGAGGACCCGAGCGGCGTGGGAGAAGTGGGCAACCCCGCCTGCGGAGATGTAATGAGGCTTTATCTCAAGATCGAGAACGGCACGATCATCGATGCCAAGTTCAAGACGTTCGGGTGTGGCGCCGCAATTGCGTCGAGCAGCATGACGACGGAGCTGATAAAGGGGAAATCGATTGACGAGGCCCTGGCTATATCCAACGAGGCCGTTGCTGAGGCGCTCGGGGGCCTGCCGCCTGCAAAGCAGCATTGCTCGGTGCTTGCCGAAGAGGCACTCCGGGTTGCCCTTGAAGACTATAAGAAAAAACAGCAAGCAGGCAGTTAAACGCTCGAAGACGCGCGCCTTTCCTCCTTCCGTGAGGAGCCCCGGCGTCCGGTTTTTACCCGGTGGACCGCGTTGAAGGCGCCCGAATACCGGGCGCCTTCTTTCCTTCCCAACCTCTCCCTTTCAGGCTCCGCCATATCTCACGCGTGCGGCCGGGCCTTCGGCGCGGATTCTCTGTAGGCGCGGGAAAAGGGGTCCTTGGGGGGAATTCCGGGGCCGGAAGAAAAAATTCCTTGAATTCTGCGAGAAAGTGTGTAGAACTATGTAGCTTTATAGGTATACACATACCCCACTGACTGACGAACACTACTATATCCACAGACCCGAGGAAGCGCAAAAGTGCGGTCCGGAAAGGAGATAACCGGAGAAAGGCCTATGGCGGAACAGCCTTTGGAAGAGTTTCTTCGAAACAGTCAGGGGGTGCTCTCCCTTGTGCTGGACAGCATCCCTGCGGCGATCATGGTGGTCGACCAAAAGGCCGCCTGCGTGTACCTCAACCACGAGTGTACCGGTCTCACCGGTTACACCTTCGAGGACGTCCGTGCCGATCAAAGCGCGCTTAGCGATATCTGCAGCGAGGCGGTGAAGTGCCTGTTGACCGGGGCGACCCCCTGGCAGGGATGGGGCGGGGCAGTGTTAGATAGGGAATTGTTCGTCAGGTGCAAGGGCGGAAGGTCCATGCCCATCCACATGAGAGCCGCCGCCTTGACAGGCGAGAACGTCATCGTCACCCTATCGGATAGTGCTGCGGCAGGCTATAGCGGATTGATGCGGGCAGGGCAGGGCGACGCGAAAAAGGAAGAGGAGTTTCGAGGATCGGAGAATGAATTCAGGACCCTGGCGGAGAAATCACTATCGTTGACCGGTGTTTTCCTCATTCAAGAGGGGTTTATCAGGTATGCGAATTCTAGATTTGCAGAGACCTTCGGGTACGCCGTCAAGGAACTCGTAGATCGCAAGAAACCCCAGGACCTGTTGCCTCCGGGGGAGTGGTCCGACCTGGAGCGGCAGATGGAGACAGAAGGGTCCATCGATAAGCCTGTGTTGGTGCACAGAGAATTCCGCGGGATAACAAAGGGTGGGGAAGTCATTTACGTGGAGATTTACAGCTCGCTTACCACGGCGGATGGAAGACCCGCCATCATCGGGACACTGCTCGACATTACGAAACGGAAGACGGCGGAAGAGATGCTGCGGAAGGCAGAAGAGAAGTACCGCAATATCTTTGAGAACTCCACGCTCGGCATATACCAGACCACGCAGGATGGACGATTCCTTGCGGCCAACCACTCGGTGGCGCGCATCCATGGCTACGACTCGCCGGAAGAGCTGATGAAGAGCGTGACGGATATCGGACAGTTCTTTGTGAGTAAGGACAGGCGGGCCGAGTTCAATCAGTTGATGCAGGAGCAAGGGTTCGTCGAAGGCTTCGAAGTAGAGATGCGGAGAAAGGACGGGAGCGTCGGCTGGGTCTCTTTGAGCACCTGTTCGGTGAGTGACGGGCCGGAGAACGGCGCCTACTACGAGGGCACCCTGCAGGATATCACGGCGCGGAAGAACTTTGAATCCCAGATTCTCCAATCGCAGAAAATGGAGGCCATAGGGACCTTGGCCGGAGGGGTGGCCCACGATTTCAACAACCTCCTCATGGGTATACAGGGGCATACCTCCCTTATGCTCTTTACGATGGACAAAGGGCACGAGTACTACGACAGACTGAAGAACGTGGAACAACTGGTAAGGAGCGGCGCCGACCTGACAAAGCAGTTGCTCGGTTTTGCAAGGGGGGGAAGGTACCAGGTCAAGGTGATCGACATAAGCGAGGTACTGAAGAACGTCTCGGCGATGTTCATGCGCACCAAGAAAGAGATTACCGTTCACGAGACGTATGACGATGATCTCTGCCCGGTCGAAGTGGACCAGAGCCAGATGGAGCAGGCATTCCTGAACCTCTACGTGAACGCCTGGCAGGCGATGCCGGGGGGAGGGCATCTCTACATAGAGGCACGCAACGTCACCCTTGACAGAAACTACCTGGGGTCATGTCCTGCTCAGCCCGGAAGATACGTAAAGGTGTCGGTGACCGACACGGGCGTGGGCATGGATGAGAGGACGATGAAACGTATCTTTGAGCCGTTCTTCACCACGAAAGAGATGGGTAGAGGAACCGGTCTCGGCCTTGCCTCTGTCTATGGCATAATGAAGGGGCACAAGGGGTTTATCAACGTATACAGCCAGGTGGGACACGGCACCACCTTCAACGTGTACCTCCCCGGTTCGGAGAAAGGAACGGAAGCTGTAGCCCAGGTCCCGAAAGAGCTGATCAGGGGGACCGAAACGATTCTCCTTGTCGACGATGAAGAGATGATCATCAAAGTGGGCAAGCGCATCCTTGAAACATTGGGGTACAGCGTCATCACCGCGTCAGGCGGGCATGAGGCCGTCGAGGTTTACCGGGTGAACTGGCAGGAGATAGCCCTGGTCATCCTCGACATGATCATGCCTGACCTGGAGGGCGGCAAGACCTTCGATGAATTGAAGAGCGTCAACCAGGGGGTGAAGGTTATACTGTCGAGCGGCTACAGCCTGAACGAAGAGGCGGAAGGTATCATGCAGCGCGGCTGTAAGGTCTTCATGCAAAAACCCTTCAATGTCTACGCCCTTTCCCGAACGGTGAGGGAAGTCATAGACAGCGCGTCGTGAAATTTGCGATAAGCTGATTCAAAAGGGGGGAGCCGTCTCATGGCGCGCCGGACTTCGCGGGGGCCCGGTCAGGAACCCACGGGCAATACGCTCGATTGGGAGAACATAATCCTCAGCTTCAAGCTGACGACGAAAGACTTTCTCGAAAGCGTCGTAGAAAACCTCGGTGAATCGATCATAGTGAACGATCTGGATGGGAAGATCGTCTATTACAACAAGGGCTCGGAGAAGCTCTTCGGCTACAGGGCCGAAGAGGTGATCGGTAAGAGCATCATTACCCTCGGGGTGAAGAAGCCAAACGTGCTTGCCGAGATACGGAAAGGAAATACATTTCGCGGGGAACTGGTCCACAGGCGAAAGGGCGGAGAACGCTTTCCCTCCTACGTGATATGCATACCGCTCAAGGACGAGCGTGGAAAGCCCATCGCGATGGTGGGTTCCGCAAGAGACCTTACCGAGGAGAAGGAGATAAACAGGCTCAAGGAGTTCAACGAGAAAGTCGTGACGTCTTTGAACGACGGCATTCAGATCGTCGACAGGAGCGGCCTTATAACCTTCGTCAACCATCGGTTTGAGGAAATGATCGGGTACAAGAAGGACGAGATCATCGGCAAACATTATCAGAGTTTTGTCGCGAAGGAAGTCCTCGACAAGTTCGCGAAGGAGATCGAGCCGCAGGCGTCCGCCAAAGGAAAGAAAGTGGTGGAGACGACCTATGTCGCAAAAGAGAACAAGAAAATACCTGTCCTCGTGAGCAGCTCCTCTCTTGAGAAAAACGGCAACTACGAGGGCATGATCAATGCGGTGACGGACATAGCCGAGATGAAGTTCCTCAAGGAAGAGCTTTTCCAGTCCGAGAAGATGACGCTCCTTGGAAAGCTGGCGGGCGAGATCGCGCATGAGATCAATAACCCCCTGAGCGGCCTCATCATCGCCACCCAGATGCTTATCGAGGATGCGGAGCAGTACAGGACCAACAGGCAGCACCTGCTCAGGGAGTTACAAGGGATTGAAAGCGACGCGAAACGCTGCAAGGGGTTCATCGAAAAGGTGCTCGGTTTTTCGAGAATGGTACGTGAAGAAAAGAGCGTCTTCAACGTGAATGATATGATCGAGGATGCGCTTCTGCTTGTGCAGCGTCAAGCGGAGCTCGACAACGTCTGGATGACCAAGGACTTCGACAACGAGGAATTGTACGTGTGGGGAAATTCAAATAACCTCCAGCAGGTCATTATCAATGTGGTGAACAACGCCAGAGAGGCCTGTGTGCCGACAGGGGGTACTATAACGATAAAGACGCGCCTCCTCAAAGAGAGGCGGATAGCGTGGGCGGTGATCGACGTCTCCGACACGGGCAAACCGATCCCTGAACCCATCATGCCGAGGATCTTTGATTCCTTCTTTACCACGAAGCAAAAGGGGACGGGGCTGGGCCTCTCTGTGAGCAAGCGCATCATCGAGGACCATGGCGGTAATATCGTCGCGAAGAACCTTCCGTCGGGCCTGGTCTCATTCGTCATCAGCCTTCCCCTGAGCAAAACTGACCGGGTGCCGTAGAACGGCGAGGTGTGAGATGGACAACGGCTTTCGGGTGCTGATAGTTGATGATGATGCGAGCATCAGGAAGAGGTGCGTACAACTCCTCCATACGCGCGGATACGACGTGGAGGGCGTCAGCGACGGTGAAGTTGCGCTTTCCATCGTAAAAAGCAGACACCTTCCGCTCGTGATTGCAGACATAAGGATGCCGGGGGTGAACGGGTTGGATCTCCTGGAGGGGATCAAGGAGATAAGCCCTGCCACGGAAGTGATCATGATCACCGGATACGGGACCGTAGAGAGTGCGATCAAGGCCATCAGGCTCGGCGCGTACGATTATATTATGAAACCCTTTGATATGGACAAGCTCCTGAGGGTCGTGGAGAATGTGCGCGCAAAATTCGCACTGAGCGAGGAGGTGCGTCTTCTCAAGGACCGCCTGAGGGAATATTCCAAGCCGTACAACATGATCAGCACGAGCGCGGCAATGCGCGATATTTATGCCCTCGTCGAAAAGGTTGCACCCATTGACTGCAACGTCCTTATCCAGGGCGAAAGCGGAACGGGGAAGGGCCTTTTGGCAAAGGCGGTTCACAGGAAGAGTCCGAGAAGCGGGAAGCCTTTTGTCGTAGTCGACTGCGCGGCGCTGAGCGAGACGCTTCTGGAGAGCGAGCTCTTCGGGCACAGGAAGGGCGCGTTTACGGGTGCATACAGCAACAAGGACGGATACTTCAAGATTGCGGACGGCGGAACCATATTGCTCGATGAGGTGAGCGAGCTCTCCATCGGTCTGCAGGGCAAGCTGCTCAGGATGGCCCAGGAGCGGCAGATCATCCCGGTCGGCAGCACGCGGGCGATGACCATCAACACCCGAATCATCGCGGCAACAAACCGGAATATCGAACAACTGGTCCGAGAAGGGAAATTCAGGGAAGATCTCTTTTTCCGGCTCAACGTGGTGAAGATCGAGATCCCCCCTTTAAGAGAGCGGAAAGAAGACATCCCTCCCCTCGTCCACTTTTTCCTGGACAAGTTCAAAAAAGGCTTTGAGAAGACCGAGACATCGATCAGCGACGAAGCACTCCGCCTCCTGGAGCTGTATGACTGGCCCGGGAACGTCAGGGAGCTGGAGAACCTGACCCAGCACCTCGTGATCGTCGCCGATAACCGTTGTATCGGTCCGCATCTGCTGCCCGAGAGATTAAGGAAGTCGGTCCAGGGGAGCGGGAGCGGGGCGGAGCAGATGAATCAAGATGATTTCGCGACAGCGAAGGCGAAGATTGTCGACCAGTTCACCCGCAACTACCTTGTTGATGCCCTCAGAGCGAGCAGCGCCAACGTCTCGTCGACGGCCAGAAAGATAAATCTCAAAAGATCGTCCCTACAGCGCATGATGAAGCGATACGCCATCGGGAAAGAAGAGATCTCATAGCCGATCCGCGGTATAAGCGGCGCGCTTCCCCTCCGCCTCCCCGGTGCGGCATGCCTCCCTGAAGTAGCACGAATCACGGACAACACGACCGCCGGGACATGCGGTCTTGTTCGCCTCTGTGGACTCTAAAACAGCACCAAAAAAAGTAACTCTTTGTAATCGTTATATAAAAGTTCCGTTACCCTGGGAATAGAGAACCCCTGTGATGGTTGCCTGCAAAAGGATTCGCGTGGTGCGGATCTTGCTATAGTAAGGAAAACACTTCTTCGACCATTGCAAAGGAGGCGCTTCTATGCGATTGCCCTATTTTGACTTTTTCGAGCCCGAGACGCTGCGGGAGGCGTTGACGCTCATGGAGCGGTACGGAGAGCAGGTACGGCCTCACGCCGGGGGAACCGACGTGATACCGCTGATCAGGCTTGGTCTTCTCCGGCCTTCTCACATAGTCGGCCTCAAGAACCTGCAGGAACTGAAAGGAATCAAGCGGCAGGGGCAGGCATTCCACATCGGCGCGATGACGACCCTTTCAGACCTCGCAGCCTCACCCGCTATCAGGAAGGACGCAGCCGGCCTTTACGACGCGGTGCTTTCTGTCGCGGCGCCCCCGATACGAAATGTCGCAACCATCGGAGGCAACATATTTCAGAATTCCCGCTGTCTCTTCTATAACCAGTCGTCCGCCTGGAGGCTCGAGCGTCAGCCGTGCCTGAAGGCGGGAGGGAAGTCGTGCCTGGCCGTGCCCGGAGGCAAGAAATGCTTCAGCGTCTACCAGGGAGACGTCGCCCCTGCGCTGATCGCCGCCGGTGCGAAGGTGAGGATCGAAAAAAAGAAGGCAAAGCCCCGCGAAGTCCCTGTAGAGGAGCTTTTCACCGGACAGGGGCGGGAACCGGTCCGCCTCGGGCCGGGGGAAGTTGCAACCTGGATCATCGTACCCGTCTCGCCGAACACCGCCTCAAGTTACAAAAAGTTCCGTCTCCGTTCGGCGGTCGATTACCCTCTCGCGGGCGCCGCGGCTTTCGTCGCGGTGAGCAGGGGGACCATAGAATCTGCACGGCTCGTGCTGTCCGCGGCCGGGCCCGCCCCAGTGGTAGTCCCCCTCGACGGCCTCGTCGCAGGAAAAAAGCCCTCAGCCATCGATCTCGATGCAATCGGCCGGTCGATCCCGAAGAACCTTCCCCTCGTCAACAACCACGTCCTGCCTGCGTCGTACAGGCGCAAGATGTTCACAGTCTTTGCGAAGAGAGCAATAAAGGCCGCCCTCGAGCGCGTGTAGAGGAGGAACTATGGAAAAAAAATCGAAGCGCCTCATTTCGCTCTTTGTGAACGACCAGGAGTACGAGATCGCGACGTACCCGAACCGGACCCTTCTCGAGGTCCTTCGCGAGGACCTGTCCATGAAAGGCGCCAAAGAGGCATGTGACGACGGCGTCTGCGGGGCGTGCACCGTCCTCATGGACGGGACGCCGGTCCGTTCGTGCCTGCTCCTCGCCGTTGAGGCGCAGGGCAGGAAGATCACGACCATCGAAGGCCTGTCGAGGGGGGAGAAACTGCACCCCATCCAGCAGGCGTTCCTCGACTACGGCGCCGTTCAGTGCGGGTATTGCACCCCGGGCATGGTGCTCACCGCGAAAGCGTTGCTCGATCTGAAAGCGAAACCTACCGACGAGGAGATCCTCACGGCCATCTCCGGAAATTTCTGCCGCTGCACCGGCTACAACAAAATCCTGAAGGCCATCAGCTCTGTCGATGCCGACGGACAAGGAGGTCATTGATGGACGATCTCTCTTACGTTGGAAAATCGGTTCCCCGAAAGGACGGTCCGACGAAGGTTTCGGGAAGCGCGGAGTATACGGTGGACGTGTCCCTTCCGGGCATGCTGTGCGGAAAGGTATTGAGAAGCCCTCACCCCCACGCGCGCATCGTCTCTATCGACACAAGCGGGGCAGAGCGGCTTCGCGGAGTGAAGGCGGTCGTCACGGCGAAAGACTCCCTTAAGATAAAGCACGGGTTTGTGCAGACCTCCCGATACCCGGCCGACCAGTATCCCATTGCGGTAGACCGGGTTCGTCATGTGGGAGAGGAGATCGCGGGGGTCGCGGCAACGGACGAATCGACCGCCGACGAAGCCCTGTCACTGATCAAAGTCGAGTACGAACTCCTGCCGGCCGTGTTCGACCCCGAGGAGGCGATGAAGCCCGACGCGCCCGAGATTCACCCGTCTCATCCCAAAGTTCCGGAACCTTTCAGGAACATCGGCGGGAAGACCCAGACGTCGTGGGGCGACGTCGAAAAGGCCTTCGAGCAGTGCCACCTGGTCCGCGAAGACCGCTTCGTGACCCATCTCCGCACGCACGCGTACATGGAGCCCCAGGCGATTGTTGCGAGCTACGACCATTCGGGGAAGCTCAACGTGTGGCTGTCGAGCATGGGCACGTTCCTGAAGCGCGCGAAGCTGGCGAACACCCTCGGGCTCCCTTACGGGAATGTCCGGGTCCTGAAGACCTACGTCGGCGGGGCGTTCGGCGGCAAGATAGACCTCTTCAACCACGAATACATCGCCTCACTCCTTTCCATGAAATGCCACCTGCCGGTAAGGATCGTGTATAGCCGTGAAGAGGTATTCAAGGGTGCGCGCCACGCCCAGCCCCTCATCGTGGAGCTGAAGACCGGGGTCACGCGCGACGGCACGATCCTGGCCCACCAGGTGAGGACGATCAACGACAGCGGCGCCTACAGGGGAAGCGGGGTGGTTGTCATCTTCCTCGCCTGGGGATTCCTCATGGCGCCCTACAAGATACCGAATCTGAAATACGAGGGATACTCCGTCTACACCAACAACCTCGTCCGCTGCCCCCAGCGCGGCCACGGGGCGCCCGCGATGCGCTTCGCGGTTGAATCCCAGTTCGACATGATCGCAGAGCAGCTCAACATGGATCCCCTGGAGATACGGCTCAAGAACGCCCGGCGTCCCGGCGATATCCTGCCGAACGAGGATTTCGTGAAAAACTTCGGCCTCGTGCAATCACTGGACGGGGTGGCGCGGCGCACGAACTTCGTGGAGAAGTACAGAAAGGCGCAAGGGGAGAGGAAGAATGGATCGAAGATCAAACGCGGGGTCGGCATCGGGACGTGCTCCTACTTCGGCGGCTCCCTGATCTACCCGAACGGTTCCTCTGTTATCGTGAAGCTGAACGATGACGGCGGCGTGTCGCTGGTCACGGGGGCGGTCGATATGGGTCAGGGGGCGGAGACCGTCCTCAGCCAGATAGTAGCCGAGGAGATGTCGGTCCCCGTCGAGGACATCCAGGTGTACGCGGCGGACACGGAGACAACGACCGTCGATATCGGATCGTGGATCAGCGGATTGACCTGGGTCACGGGAAACGCGGCAAAGAAGGCCGCGGAAAACGCGATGAAGAAACTCCTCCAGGTCGCTGCCGAGGAGCTGGATGCGCACCCGAGCGAGCTGGAGGCCAAAAATAAGGAAATTTTTGTGAAACATGCCCCGGACAGAAAGATCTCGTACAAAGACGTAATCGCCGCGAGCATCCAGAAAAAGAGGGGCGATTCGATCATCGGGGAAGGCCACTTCCGGACGATGAAGGACGAGCCGACCCATCCGAGCCTGGCGACGACGCACGGCCGATGGACCGAGAACTACTCGTCATACGCCCAGGTGGCCGAGGTGGAGGTCGACACAGAGACGGGGATGATGAAGGTCCTGAAGGTGACAACAGCGCACGACTGCGGCTTCCCGTTCAACCCGATGCTCGTGGAGGGCCAGATTGACGGCCAGGTGTCTATGGGGCAGGGCCACGTTTTGTACGAAGAGGTGCTCGCGGACAAGGGCGCGGTCATTAACCCGTCTTTCCTCGAGTACAGGATTCCCTGCGCCCTCGACATGGTTGAGACCGATTATGTCGACGTGATCACCGAGGAATACAAGAAAGGAGAGCATTTTGACACGAAGGAGGTGGGAGAGGGCTACGTTGCCGGGACCATTGCTGCTGTAGCGAATGCCCTCTACAACGCGACGGGAGTAAGGCTCAACCAGACCCCGTTCTACCCGCACAGAATCATCGAGGCCCTCGAACGGATGGAAAAGGAAAAAAAGGCGTAAAGGAGAAGTCATGGCAAAACTACTCGAAAAGGTTCTCGTCTTCGTCACGAAGATCCTCAATGTAATCGGTGCCTGTGCCCTTGCCTTTATGATGCTCCTGACCGTTGCCGACGTGTTGATGCGTGCCTTGGGCCGCCCGCTCGTCGGCACGTATGAGATCGTCGGTCTTTCGCTTGCGCTGGTCGTCGGTATCACGATCCCGAAGGTCTCACTCGATAAGGGCAACGTGTACATGGAAATCGTCCTGGACAAGATTGCGAAGGGAAACAAGGATATCCTTAATACGTTCACGCGGCTTGTCTGCATCGCCCTCTTCGTGGCCATCGGCTACAACCTTTTCACCGTCGGCAACGAGTATCGGGTTTCGGGCGAAGTTTCATCCACGATACAGCTTCCCGCCTACCCGCTCGCCTATGCCGTCGGGGTTTGCTGCTTCATCGAGTGTCTGGTTTTTCTCCTGCAAGTCGTACAAATCTGGAGGGGCGAATATGAATGAGACCACCATCGGCATAGTACTCCTCTTTCTGCTCCTGCTTCTCTTCGCCACCGGGATTGAACTGGGCTTCGCCATGGCGGTCATCGGGTTTATCGGTTTCGCCTACCTTAAAGGGTTCAATATCGCGATGAACCTTATCGGCCGGGACGTCTTCGATGTGATCACCAACTACGGCTACACGGTTTTTCCGCTCTTCATCCTGATGGGCCAAATAGGCTACCACGCAGGCATCGCGAAACGGCTCTACAATTCCGCGCACGCCTTCGTCGGTCACATCCCCGGCGGACTCGCCATTGCGACAGTCCTGGGAGGAAGCGCCTTCAAGGCGATCTGCGGCTCCGCGACGGCCACAACTGCGACTTTTGCGAGTGTGGCGATGCCTGAGATGGACCGTTACGGTTATGACAAGAGGCTTTCGACGGGCACAGTCGCGACTGTCGGGACACTCGGCTGCCTGATCCCTCCGAGCGTTGTCCTCATCCTCTACGGCATTATCACCGAGCAGTCGATAGGGAAGCTTTTCCTTGCGGGTATCGTGCCCGCGGCCATCATCGCCCTCTTCTTCATCGGCGTCATTGTCGGATGGGTAAAGATAAATCCGAAGGTCGCACCGATTTCCGAGCGGTCGACATGGAAGATGCGGTTCCGTACACTGCCCGCTGTCTTCTGGGTGCTGGTGATCTTCCTTGTGATGATCGGCGGCATCATGCGGGGTCTTTTCACGCCGACGGAGGCGGGTTCCATCGGGGCCTTTGCGGTCCTCCTCCTCGCCCTCGTCAAGCGGGATATGAATTTGAAGAAGTTCTACCAGTCACTGAGCGAGTCTATCCGCACGGCAGGCATGTTCCTCATGCTCATTTCAGGGTCTGTGATACTCGGCCATTTCATCGCGGTGACCAACATCCCGCAGAAGATCGCCGACTACCTGTCGATGGCCCATATCAACCGCTACGTTATCCTGCTCCTTATCTGCCTTGTTTACGAAACGGGCGGCTCTTTCATCGAGGACCTTGCGTTTATGATCCTCGCGACGCCTATCTTCTTCCCAACGGTTCTCAAGCTCGGTTTCGACCCTATCTGGTTCGGCATCCTCGTCTGTGTGGTTGTTATGGTGGGCATGGTCATCCCTCCGGTCGCCATTTGCATCTTTGTTGTACGGAACATCACGAAGGTGCCGACGGGGATAATTTACAGAGGTGCGGCCCCGTTCCTGATATCTCTCTTCCTCGTGTGGGCCCTTCTTTTCATTTTTCCGCAGCTCGCCCTCTGGCTTCCCTCGGTGCTGTTCAAATGAGAGCTGCTCGGGCGGTGTGGATAGACACTAACAAAAAAGGGGAGGTAGTTATGGGAAGTAGTGGAAGAAAGGTCCTGTTCTTTGTGTGCGCGATATCGTTTCTGTTCTCATCGTACGCCGGCGCGGAGGCAATAAAGCTCTCGTTCGCGAATTATATGCCCGTCCTGCACATCAACGTCCCGCTCATGCAGAAATTCTGCGAGGACGTCAACAAGAGGACGGGCGGAAAGGTGGAGATAAGCCAATACCCGGGCGGCACGCTGCTCAATGCGCCGAAGATGGCCGCAGGCGTGGCGGCAGGCATCGCGGACATCGGGCTTGCACACTGCTCTTATTCCCGTGGCCGCTTTCCGGTGATGGAGCTTACCGAGTTGCCCCTCGGCGCCCCGAGCAGCTTTATCCTCACCCACGCCATAAACGACTTCTACGCCAAATTCAAACCCAGGGAGTGGGACGCCTTTCACCCTCTGATGTTCAGCGCGAGCCCGCCCTCAAGCATCCAGACGCTCGCCAAGCCCGTGAGGACGCTCGAAGAGCTCAAGGGGTTGAAGATCCGCGGTACCGGCAGGAGCGGAGAGGTTGTAAAGGCGCTCGGTGCGACCGTTGTCCCCATCGAGATGATGGACATGTACGAATCGCTGAGACGGGGCGTCATGGACGGGAACATGGGACCGTACGAACAACTGAAGAGCTTCAGGACGGGCGAGGTCCTGAAGTACCACACGACCGCGTATATGGCGGGGAGCGGCTACACGTTCTATGTCATCTTCAACAAGGCCAGATGGAACAGCCTTCCCGCAGACGTACAAAAAGTCTTCACCGACGTGTCCGCGGAGTACATCGACAAATGGGCAATCGAGTGGAACAAGACCGATATCGACGGCAGGGAATTCTTTCACTCGAAGGGCGGCCAGACGATAGAGATCGCACCGTCCGAGGTGGCGCGATGGTCCAAGGCCGTAGAGCCTGTTATCGCCGATTACAAGAAGGACATGGTCTCGAAGGGCTTCAAGGCCGCAGACGTGGATGCCTGGGTCACCTTCCTGAAAGAGCGCATCGAATACTGGAAGGGCCAGGAAAAGGCGAGAAATATTCCGACGGCATACAAATACTGAGAAGAGAGCCGAGCTTTTATCCGTCAATCAGGCAGGCACACATCATCCTTATGCATGGGGTGCGGCCGGGCCGGGACAGGAGGTCCTTTATGGTGAAGATGTGGAGGCCTGCGTTAGAAACACTCCCGAGAGAGGAATTCGAGAAGAGGCAGCTGAGGCTTTTTCGGGGGCAGGTGAAGTATGTCATCGGGAACAGCCCCTTCTACAGAAGAAAGTATAAAGAGGCCGGGGTCACGCCGGGTGATATCAAAAGCATGGACGATGTCCAAAAGGTACCTTTTACCACGAAGATGGAGCTGCTCAAATCGCAGGAGGAGCACCCTATCTTCGGTGATTTCCCTTGCCTGCCGCCGGAGGCGGCCTGCCGTGTCTTCCAGACATCGGGAACGACCGGCACGCCCTTAAAAGTTCCCTACAGCAAGAAAGACTGGTTCAAGAACTGCTTCGAACAGTTCAGCTACTTTGTCTACGGTTACGGGATAGAGAGTAAAGACGTTGTCTTCTTTCCTTTTATCTACGGTCTCTTCGTCGCGTGGTGGGGCCTCCAGGCAACAATGGAGCAGCACGGCGTCACCATTGTTCCGGGCGGCGGCCAGTCATCGGAGACACGGCTGAAAAGCATCGTCGACTGGGGCGCGACGGTCGTCTGCGGCACCCCTACCTACATAATCTATCTGGGAGAGTTGGCTCAGAAAATGGGCATTGATCTGCCCGGCTCGAAGGTGAGGATCGTCGTGACCGCCGGTGAGCCGGGCGCCCAGGTCCCCGCCACAAAGGTCCTCATAGAGAAGCTCTGGGGCGCGAAGAATTATGATGATATCGGGAGCACGGAGATCACGAATTTCGGGTTCGAGTGCGTCATGCAGAAGGGCACGCACATGAACGACGCGATGTTCTTGCCCGAGTCATTGGACAAGGAAACAGGCAAGCCGGTCGGGCCGGGTGAAGTGGGGGAGCTGGTCCTCTCAAATCTCTGCTGTGAGACAGCGCCTCTTCTGAGGTACAAAACCGGCGACCTCGTGAGGTTTGTCTATGACAGGTGTGAGTGCGGGAGGACTTTCCGGCGCATGGACGGCGGGGTCATCGGCCGGACGGACGATATGTTCCACTTCGGAGGGGTCAACATCTTCCCGTCGGCCATTGAGAACTTCATCAGGCAGGTGCCCGAATTTTCCAACGAGTATCAATTGGTCGTGCCCCGTCAGGGATCCGGGAAGAGGCTCGGGATCAGGGTCGAGCCCGCGTCACCGGATGTCTCCGACTACCGCCTGAAATCAGCGGTGAAGAAATTCCTGGATGCCATCACGTACAATATAAAGATCACGCCGGAGGTGGAGGTAACGGCAATAGGCAGCCTGCCGAGGTTTGAAGGCAAAGCCCGGCGCATTATAAGGCAAAGCTAAACAGGTATTCGTGCCTGTCCGGCGCGGCCGGCTCTACAGGTTTTCCGGTGTGCCGTTAAGGGCAATCACAAATAATCCTCGAGGGGCCCAACAAAAGACGGCCACAGCGGCCCCACGTATCAACCAGGGCAATCAGGTACACGGTGTACTTTCTTACGAGTATGCCTCGTGTGCTGACCGGGCATAACTTCTTTCATTTCATAAAATAATTAGGCACAAGGGTAGCCATGCCGGGAAATAAAAATAAAAGAATAGTAACTGTAATGAGACTTATAAGGAACGGGTAGACCCCGCTGTAAATCACGCCCAGAGGGACCTTCGTGATATTCTTGACAACAAAGACATTGGAAGCAACCGGAGGAATGACGCAGCCGATCATCACGGTCAGGCCGATAAGCATGGAAAACCAGAGGGGATCGAAGCCAAGCTTTATCGCGACCGGAAAGAAAATAGGCGTGGCGAGGATCATGAACGCGAGATCGTCTATGAAAGAGCCTCCGAGCTGGTAGATAAGACTGACGAGGATCATGACGACGTAGCGGTTCAGCGGCAAATCCGCAACCCAGTCGGCCGTAATAATGGGGATCTTGGTAACTGCCAGGAAATGACCGAGTATAGTGGAGCCCGTAATGAGCATGAGCACCATGCACGCCGTCCTTAGAGACTCGAGTAGAGATTTTATGTAACCGCGGAAATCGATATCCCTTTTTGCGACGGACAGCAAAAGGACTGCCATCGTCCCGACGCTGCCTGCCTCGGTGGGTGTGAAGAACCCTTCCATCAGGCCCACGACGAGAAGGACAAAAATAACGGCAATCAATCCTACTTCGGGCAGAGACAGCAATCTCTCTTTCCAGCTTGACCTTTCGCCCTTCGGCCCGATTGACGGGTTGATCTTACACCACCCGTAAATGACCACCATAAAGAAGAAGGCCGTGAGCAATCCCGGCAGCATTCCCGCCATGAACAACTTGGCTATGGACTGCTCCGTGATGATGCCGAAAACGATCAGCGTGACGCTCGGTGGAAGGAGTATGCCGAGCGTCCCGACGCTTGCCACGATCCCCGTCGATAATTTCTTGGCATAACCGTATCGGTCCATCTCCGGGACGGCGACACTTGCAAACGTGGCAGCCGTGGCGGGAGAAGAGCCGCAGATAGCCTTGAACGTCGTTGCCCCCACTACCGTTGCCATGGCCAGTCCTCCGGGGACGTGTCCGATAAACTTGTACGCTGCGGCATACAGTCTTTTCGCGATCCCCGCGTTGAAGGCAATCTGACCCATGAGAACGAATAACGGGATGACGGTCAGGCTGTACGACGTAAGAACGTCGTACGTGTCGACGGCCACGAGGTTGAACGCGGAGCTGAAGCCCTTGAGGATGCCGAAGCCGATAAAACCTATTATTGCCATCGCGAAGCCCAGCTCGATGCCGGTGAGAAACAACATCAGCAGGATCATGAGCGCAACGATGCCGAGAATCACCTCATTCATACTTCCCTCCCGCTATCTTCATGATATCGCCTATCAAAACAAGGCATTCAACCACGCAGGCGAGCCCTATCCCAAATATGACCGGATAAAAGGGAAGCTGGAGGGTAGGTGAAACCTCCCGGGTGCTGTAAAGGTAAAATCCGTGCTTGAACAAGTTCACGCTTGCTATTATGAAAAACGCGATCACCACCAGCCGTGTAAATATATTGGCAACTTTTTGGTTTCCCGGAGGAAGTTTTTGAATCACGAAGTCGACGTATATGTGCGCCCTTGCCCACGAAGTCATGGGAATGGCAAGTCCGATGATCAACCCTCCCATGAACCCCACCAGCTCATAAGTGCCCACAATGGGTGTTTTGAGCGTTCTCAGAATCACATCGAGGGTGGTGAGCAGCATGATAAACGTGAGGCATATCGCGGCAACGGCGTTCATGAAGCCGCTGATTCCTTTTATCCCTTTGAGATATGCTTCCATCTGGCTACCTCGTCCTTAAAAAGGGAGGGCGTGACCGGACATGCCCTCCCCGCTAGGTATAGTCACTTCTCGATCCTTCTCAGCTCCGCCAGACAGAAATCGAGTGCCTCTTTCCCGGGCAGCCCTTGTTTTTTCATGCTCTCCACATATTCATCGAGCAGGGGCCTGACGAGTTGCGCCCACCTTTCATTCTCTGCCGCTGAAAGGGGGATGATCTTCTTACCCAGCGACACCATCCAGTCTTCCGCCCTCTTACCGGCGAGATCCCATTCGATCCCGTTCTTTTCTGCCCATTCCCTGTTCACGTCTCTGATAATCTTCTGCACGTCCGGAGGCAAGGAATTCCATTTCTTCTTATTCATCACGATGAAGAAGCCGGTGCTATAGCCTGCGCCGAAGCTCTGGGTCGAGGCAGAGATAACCTCACCCCATCTCCAGCCCTGGGTCGCTTCCTGCGGTCCCATCGTGCCGTCGACGACGCCCCTGCTCAGGGAGTCGTAGGTCTCGCTCATAGGCATGGCAACGGGCACCGCTCCGAGCTTGGCCACTATCTTTGCGGCCAGACCGGTACAGCGAATTTTCTGTCCTCTTAGATCCTCAAGCCTGTACACGGGCTTTTTTGTATGCAGGATGCCGGGACTGTGTGCCATGAAGTACATAACTTCCGTCTCGGCGAATTCCTTCGGTTTGAATTTCTCATAGAAGCTGTTGACCAACTTTGTCGCGGCGACACCGGTCTTATAGCCGAGGGGCAGGTCGATTACCTCCGATAACGGGAATTTTCCCCTCGTGTAAGCCATGCAGGACTCGCCCATATCGGCTATTCCCGTCACTATGCCGCTATAGGTCTTATCTGCCGCGATCAGCGTCCCACCCGAGAATACGGTAATCTTTACCCTGCCGTTCGTTCTCTTCTCGATCTCTTTTCCGTAGGTTTCGGAAAGCCTTGTATTGAAGTGAGCAGCAGGTTGAAACTGGGCATAGGTGAGCTCTATTGGCTTGGTCTGACCGAAGACCTGCGACCCCCAGAAGCAAAAAACGATGACCGACAGAGATAGGAGCAACGACATCAGTCTCGAATGTTTCATCTGTACCCTCCTTGTTCTTGAGAACGTTGGTTATTGCCTTGACCTTAGCCACCTCCGCTTACTGACCGCCGGTAAAAAATATGCGTGTCCCTCCCGTTACACGTAGTCCTTCCACATGCCGTACTTTTCCCTCAATAGTCTGTGCAGGATCTTGCCGGCGCCGCTTCTCGGCATCTCGTCGTCTTTTATGAAGATCACTTTCTTGGGCACCTTATAACCGGCAATCTTTCCTCTGCAATAATCGGTGATTTCCTGCTCCGTCGCATTCAGCCCTTCGTGCAATACGACGACAGCGGCTACCTGTTCTCCCCATTTTTCGTGAGGAATACCGATCACGGCCACGTCCTTTACCTTGGGGTTTCCGCCAACCACGTTCTCCACCTCGGAAGGGAAAACGTTCTCGCCCCCGGAAATAATCATATTGGCTTTTCTATCCACGAGGTAGTAGTAGCCGTCTTCGTCCCTGTAGCCCATATCTCCGGCGCTGAAATATTCTCCCCGGAATGCTTTCTCCGTCTGCTCAGGCGCCTTCCAGTAACCCTCGAAAAGCTGCGGACTTCTCGAATATAACTCTCCCACCACATTCGGCGCATGGATTTCATTTCCCCCGTCATCGATCAGCTTAATGACATCGCTCATTATGCACTCTCTTCCTATGGATCCAAGTTTTCGGAGCGCGTCTTCCGGTTTCAACACCGTCACTGTCCCGGCTTCGGTGGAGCCATAGCATTCGTATAATTTCGAGTTCTTGAAATAGTCCATTATCGCAAGCTTCGTGTCTCTTCTGGCAGGCGCCGAAGAACAGACCAGCTTTTTGACGCAGTCCACATCATATTTAGCCTTCACCTCGTCGGGCAGGGCGAGCATCATGATGTAATGGGTGGGGACCAGGGAGGTAAAGGTAATCCTGTGTTCGGAGAAGGTTTTTAAGAGTTGCTCGGGATCGAAGCCTACCATGTTGAAGGCCATTACGGCCCCACCCACGTAGGTACAGGTAAACGAATAGAAGAGAGAATTGATATGGCAAAGAGGCATGACGAGGAGTACGGTGTCGTCAAAATTGAAGATGTGCTCGTGTATCATGATCAGATAGTACGCGTAGAGCGATTCGTGGGTCTTAATCACCCCTTTCGGCTTTCCTGTCGTGCCGCCTGTGTACATGATGACCCAGACATCATCACCCGTTACCTTTACGTCCGGCTCCCCGGGGCTCGCGCCTTCGATCAACGATTCATAGCTCAGGTAGCCGGTAAATTTTTCGCACCCCGGTCCGAAGGAGACATATTTTTCTATCGCAGGAAGGTTCTTCTTTATCTCGTTGACCGTCGGGACCCATTGATCCTGTACGATAAAAGCCTTCGCATCGCTGTGGCTGAGGATGGATTCCATCTCCGGTGGAGCAAGGCGGAACATAACAGGTACGCAAATGAAGCCTCCTTTTGCAGCGGCCGCATACAGCTCCATCCATTCGACGCAGTTGTAAGCCAGGACGGCGAAACGGTCTCCGGGCTTCAGGCCGAGCTCACTCAGCGCATTGGCCAGCCTGCACGCCCTCTCGTTCCACTGGCGAAAGGTGAGCGTCCTGTATAAGTCCTTGGCCCCTATCTTGTCAGGCCACTTAAAGGCGTTCACCCTCAGAACATCCTTTGCAGTCATCCACTGTCTTCGTTTCATATAAGACCCCTTTGCATCAACGATGCGATTTCTCGCTCACCGCATTTACATGGCCGCCAGCATCTCCCCGGTCATGAGACGGACCATCTCCTTTCGGCGGGATGGGGTACTTTCAAGATTGCCAACGGGATGAGCCGCCCTGTACGCAGCATCGGCGACCAGACCTATCAATTCGGAGGTCAGGCCCTTTCCGCGGGCCAGCCCGGACGCCTTCGACACTATGACTGGTGACGAAGAGACACCCGTGAGACAGACACGCAAATCCTCTACGTTCCCGGCCCTCCTGTTTACCATGACAGCAATGCCTGCGATGGGGAAATCCATGCCGTTCCGGAGGCGGTATTTTCTGTATCCTGCATATCCCCCTTTTCCCATGGCGGGTATGCGGATACCGGCGAGCAGCAGTTGCTCCCTTTTCCGGAATGGCGATTTCCCTTCGCCCGTGAACAGCGCTTCCAGGGGCGCCTCCTCCTCTTTGCCGTCCCCGAAAAGGATGGCCGTGCTGCCGAGGGCGATGAGAAGGGGAGCGAGGTCTCCCTGGTAGACGGCAAAGCATTTTTTACCCTTAGGCATGATGTGGCACAAGTCTCCGCCGCGTTTGAAACAGGCAGGAACTGCCTTGCGCCAGGCGGCGGAACGGTTGTAATAAAAACAGCGTGTCTCCTGAAAGATGTTTCCACCGAGGGTAGCCATATTCCTGACCTGCGTCGTTGCCACGAGAGATGCTGCATCGGCGAGGGCCGGTATGTGCTTACGGACGAGCGGAGAGTCGGCAAGGGCCGACAGGGTCGTACCGGCCCGGAGGATCAACGCCCCTTTCCGGTCGGTGGAGATAGCATTGATCCCTCGAACAGCGGAAAGGGAGATCAGATGTCCCTTTTTTACAAGGCCCAGCTTCATCCGCACGAAGAGCTCCGTACCCCCGGCCACGATCGCGGCCTCGTCCCCATATGACTGAAGCAGTTGCGCGCACCCGGAAAGAGAAGTCGGCGCGTGGTAGTGAAAGGGCGGAAGTTTCATCGGTCCGTCTTCCCGGCCATGTCTACGGGCAGCTTTCTCGCCCTGAAGCCGACGGCGTTCGCTATGGCGTTGGTGACGGCAGCAAGCATACCGGACACGTAGCCCTCGCCAACCTCTTTTGTGATAAAGCGTCCCTCACCCTCATACTGCTCCGTGATGATGTCGATATAGCCGTTTTCGACCATATCGGCAGCGAGAGGCACCTTATAGTCAAGGAAGGAGGGGTTCAGGGTAACACCGCTCTTCATGAGGACCTCCTCCGTCGTAGCCTGGCCTGCCGCCATCGAGACCTGGCCGTCGATCTGCCCCTCGACGAGCAGAGGATTGAGCGGGAAACCGCAGTCGTGGCTTGTGAGGGCCCGCACGACGCTAACCTTGCCCGTCCTCGTGTCGACCTCCACCTCGGCGACCTGGGCATCGAAGGCGTAGCTGTCGCTCCACGTCCCCTTCGCATTCTTGAGGCTCGGGCCGATGGCCGCCTCTTTGAGACCCCGGAAGCTGCCCCTGCCGATAATGGGGTCACCGTCATTCTCCCTGATATGGCGCGTAATCGCGTGTGCAAAGGAGATCGATCTGTCCGTTTCCTTTACGTAGACCCTGCGGTCACGAAGCTCAAGGTCCTCGGGACCCACTTCAAGCTCCTTCGCCGCCGACAGAAGGAGGAGCCTTTTCGCTTCCTGGGCCGCCTTCTTCACGGCGTTACCCGTCACATAAGTAAGGCCGCTGATCCAGGATCCGATGTCCACGGGCGTTGTCTCCGTATCAGCGGCAACCACCCGTATGTCCTGCATCTTGACGCCTAATTCTTCCGCCACGATCTGGCAGAGCACGGTCTCCGCACCCTGGCCGATGTCGAGGGCCCCCGTGAGGAGTTGGATACTCCCATCATCGTTCAAGAGAACGACGGCAGCAGAGCTGTTGGGATAGATGAGGGTCCCCGTGAAGTAGGAACTGACGCCCATGCCTATGCCCCTTTTTACAGGGGATTTCTCCTTCCGTCCACGCGCGTTCCGGCTATATTTGCGCTGAAAATCAGAGACCCTGGCCGCCTCCTCTATACACTCAACAAGACCCGCATTTCTTATGGAGTCTCCGTTCGGCAGAACCTCGCCTTTCCGGCGAGCATTCCTCAACCTGAGCTCGATTGGATCAATCCCAAGCTCCTCGGCAATCATATCGATCTGTGATTCTACGGCGAAGCGTACCTTGGGCGCGCCGTGGCCCCGCTGTGGTGCTCGCACGGGATTGTTGGTATAGACGGCGTAGCCTGCATAATCGACAGCGGGGACCCGATAAGGCAGGACAAGAAATCCCCAGGAAAGAAAGATGAAGACCACACCGCTGCCCCGGTACGCGCCACAACTGTTGTAGCAGCGTGCCCTCTGCCCCAGGAGCCGGCCCTGCCTGTCCACGGCCGTCTCCAAATCGAGGACCATGGGCTGGCTGTGGCGGTAGTAAGAGAAGATTTCATCCCGCTCGGCAACGAAGCGCACGGGCCTCCCTGTCTTTATAGAGAGAAGAGAGGTACAGAATTCGTGCGAGAAAAGATCGATCTTCCCCCCGAAGGCGCCTCCCACGAACGACTTGTGGACATGGACCCTGTTTTCGGGCATCTTGAGCGTCCGAGCCAGATGCATCCTCTTTCTAAAGGTACCCATGCTCGAGGTCCAGACGTGGAGGGTCCCGGTTGAGTCGTAGTGCGCCAGAGTCGCTTGAGGTTCCAGATAGCAGTGGGTACGCAGTTGCGATTCGAAACGGTCCTTGCGTACCAGGTAGGCATTCCGAAAGGCGCGCTCCACATCGCCGAAGCTGTTGGCGCACATGCCGCCGATGTTCTTATAAGGCCGGTCAATGTCGGGTATCTCGATAGGGTGCACTTCGGGTGCGTCGGGCTTCATGGCGTCGAAGAGGTCGAACACGGCGGGCAATTCTTCATAGGTCACATCGACCGCATCCAGGGCAGCCAGCGCCGTATCCTCGTCGACTGCTGCCACCGCGGCAACTTCCTCGCCGAGGTAGCGCACCCGCTCATTGGCAAGGACATACTGATCCGCCGGATAACGGGGGGTCTCCACAAACCCGTGGCGCACGTCCCACGCGTCTTTTCCTGTGATGACCGCCTTCACACCCGGCATCTTCTCCGCCTTTGACGTATCGATGCGGATGATCTTCGCGTGGGGCAGAGGGCTCCTCAGTATCTTTGCGCAGAGCATGCCCGGAAGCTGGATGTCGACCGTGTACTTCGCCTCTCCCGTGACCTTCACGGCTCCGTCGATCCTCGGTATCCTCTTACCGATCACCCTGGTCACGATACGCCCCTTCTCACACTCTCGATAGCCTCCACGATCTTGTTGTAACCGGTGCACCGGCAGAGGTTCCCCTCAAGGGCCTTCTGTATCTCCTTACGCGTGGGGGATCGATTCTCATAGAGCAGCGCCGTGGCCGAGAGGATCATGCCGGGCGAACAGAAGCCGCACTGGACCGCGCCGAATTCCACAAAAGCCTGCTGCAGGGGGCTCAGCTTTCCGTCAACAGCAAGACCTTCTATCGTCGTGATCTTCTTCCCCGATGCATTGATGGCGAGCATCAGGCAGGCGAGGACGGGTTTTCCGTCGACAAGCACTGTGCAGGCACCGCATTCTCCTGTGCCGCATCCCTCTTTTGTGCCCGTGAGAAAGAGCTTGCTCCTCAGCACATCGAGGAGCGTATTCCTATCCTCCGCTATGACCACGTGTTCTTCCCCGTTCACTATAAGACGGATCAGCCGTCCTGCCGCTTCCCGCTTCCTGGAGCTTTTCACCTTATCCCCCTTCATGAAAGGGCGTTCCTCCTTTTCGATGCGCGCGCCCGGACGGTTCTTGACGGCACCTATCCTTGTGTTAAATCCTTATCGGGTGCCTCTTTGGCAGCCTTCACATATTTCTCCCTGAGCCGCGCTTTTTCAATCTTGCCGGCGGGATTACGGGGGATCTCCGCGTAGACGAACCGCTCCGGCCACTTATACTTTGCCAGCCCCTTCTCTTTGCAGAAATCGATAATGTCCTGATCCTCGATAGTGAGACCCGCCTTTGGCTGAATGATCGCCATGGTAATTTCGACGAGTCGCGGATGTGGATAACCGATAACGGCCACATCCTGGATCTTTGGGTGCTTGCGGAGTGCATCCTCTATCTCGGCCGGAAATATGTTTTCACCGCCCCGTATGATCAGGTCCTTTGCCCTGTCCGCAAAATAGAGAAAACCGTCTTGATCCTTGTACGCCAGGTCCCCCGTGTGGAGCCATCCGTCAGTAATCGTCCTGGCAGTCATCTCCGGATTGAAGGCATACTCTTTCATCAGACGGGGCCCCTTGAGGAGCAGCTCCCCCACATTACCGAAAGGGAGCTCATTCCCCTCAGTGTCTGCGATCTTTACATCCATGAATGGAGTGGGCTGCCCGATAGATCCTGATTTTCGCGCTATATCCTCGTCGTATAAAGCTACGGTGCACCCGCCTCCACCCTCCGTAATGCCGTAGGTATTCATCATCTTCAACTTCGGGAAGAGTTTTTTGCCTTCCTCAATGATGACCGTGGGAACGGGTTGCGCCCCCATAGCGATATATCTCAGGGCAGAAAGATCGTACTCCCCGATATCTATCTCTCCCGACTTGATTGCATTGACAATATCCGACCAGATAGGCACACTTATCCAGCCGCCCGTACCCTTCTCCGCGGCCATCGACTCTATCATCGACTTCGGCTGCAGCTCCATCGGCATGAGGACCTTACCCGCCGAAACGTACGATGGAAAAGAGTAGAATAATGAGCCGCTGTGGTAGAGGGGATGAGGGGCCAGATAGACACTCTCGTAGCCCTCCCCGAAAGTAAGCGCATTGCCCATGGCCACGTAGAAGAGGCTCTCATGGGTGTGACAGACGGGCTTGGGCGCGCCGGTCGTGCCCGACGTGAACATCAGCTCCGCCATGTCATCGTCCTGTGTGTCGGCGAGTACATCGGATGAATCCCCTTTTTCCACTATCTCTTTGTAAGGCTTCATAAAGGAAGGGACGTTGGTGCCGACGCATATGAATTGGTTTACGTAGTCGAGCTTGTCCGCGATGGGCTTTATCTTTGAAGAGAGGGCTTCATCAACGATGAGCACTTTGCATTTCGCCACGTCAGCGGCATATTTTATATCATTCGCGGCGAAGCGGAAATTGAGGGGACTCACAGCCGCCCCTGTTTTCAAGATCGCCATGTAGACCGTCCACCACTCCAGGCTGTTCATCATGAATTGAAGGACGATGTCCCCTTTCCTGATCCCGCATTCCTTTGTGATGTAATTGGCCAGCTTGTTGGTCTGCTCATTAAACTCCCCCCACGTAAGACTCCTTCGTCTTCCCGCGGAGGGCCAGCTCTCGATCAGGAATTCCCTCTCCCGAAACTTCTTTGCGTTGAGTGCGCAGAACCTCGCAAAATTCATTGGTATCCCCTCACGCGCGTGTTTTTTTGCCCTTCTTCTCGACCGGCTCCGGCGCTTTCTCCTGGAAGGAAGGATCGATAAATGCCATGGCATGTCGTTCCATCAGGCGGCTCGCTTTCAGCACCTGTCCGGAAGCGAGTAGATTGTATATGTCCCGGTGGCCCACTCCCTCAAACCGGTCGAGTCTCTTAAGATAGCGGTACGTGAAACGGCAGGAAATAAAAGGCTGGGTCACCATGTCATAGGTCCGGGCCAGGATCTGGTTGCCGCTTACATCGATCAGTATCTTGTGAAAGCGCCAGTGGAGCCTCGTAAACTCCTCTATGTCCCGTTTCTCCTGCGCCTCATCCATCTGCTGCAGCGTGTGGGAGAGTTCCTTCAACTTGCCGGGGTCAATACGCGGCGCGGCGAGACGGAGGGCCAGGGCCTCAAGGCATGCCCGAACAGCCGTCGCCTCTGTCAGGTCCTCTGCTGAGATCGACCGGATAAAAGCACCCTTCCGGGGAATGATCTCTATAAGGCCTTCCATCTCAAGGCGGCGGAATGCCTCGCGGATAGGGGAACGGCTTGTTCTTAGGGTCTTCTGTAAAGCAAGTTCGTTCAATCGTGCCCCTTCCCGCAGCTTGCCCGTGATGATCTGTTCTCTGAGAAACTGAAAGATCTGGCTCTCTAGAAGCAAGGGGGTCTCAAAACACGCGTCCATTCCATCCATGGTCTGTGCCTCAATTACCGTAGCAAAAAATATTTGGTTGTATGTCTATTGTCGACAATATGCAATGTGGATACGAGAATGTCAAGAAAAAATATTCGGAACAGAAAAATGCGCTTTAAATGAGCAGTACCGATGAGGCTCGCCCGGTTGTGTCCGGAAACGTCGCAGAGTCGACAATATTGTCCAACAAGAAGATGTTCCGGGCGGGGCCTGCCCGCGAGCCGGGCGGAATTTGTGGGAAAGTCTGCGCCACGGCGCAAGGCTCCGGCCTCCCGCGCGGAAGGATGAGCACGGGGGCCGGGCCGATGCCCGGTGAACAGCGACGAAAAGCACACATAAGGAATTTGACAATTCAATGGGCGTCTTACCCTACTATGGCAGGAGTAATTTGATAGCCTCAGAAACGGCACTTACTTTTGGGGGATCGGATGTACAGGGTACCCCCGGACTATCCAGCACGAGAAGGAAGTCACTGCCGCGGAAGGGCTATCATGATCTCAAGCCCCCTTTCCCGGTTTGCCGCCTCAATCGTGCCTCCGAGTCTTTCGACGGCTTTCCTGGCGATGGTCAGACCCAACCCCGAGCCTGCGGCGGCAGATCGTCTTGACCGGTAAAAGGGATCGAAGATTCGAGAAAGGTCTTCCGAAGACAGCTCCTCAGAGGTATTCCTGATGCGAATCTCGGTCGCATCAGGCTTCCACGCCACATGGGCAGAGATGTCCCCTCCATCAGGACAGAATTTGGTTGCGTTATCGAGAACGTTTATGAGCACAAGGCGCAGCGTCTCTTTGTCTGCAAGACAAGATCCGCCCTGGGAAAGTTCCGCGGCGACATGGAGGCCCTTCCGTTCTACGACAGGACGAAATTTCTCAATCAACTCTTTCATCAGATCGGATGGATCGAGAGGTTCGGGTCTGAGCGGGGATTGTCCCATGTCCAGCTTCGACAAGTCCAGGATGCGGCCGATCAGGCCGTCGAGCTCGTCTATGTCTTCCCGGATTCCGTCCAGGTGTCCCTCCAAATCATTTGCGCCTGAAACCCCCGGCGCCACCTTCTCATGAAGCAGCTCTTCCGCGATCCTGATTCTTGTCAGGGGTGCTCGTAATTCGTGGGATATGTTTGCGGTAAGCTCTCTTCCGCCCTTTATCATGCCTTCGACCTTGTCCGCCATGTCGTTAAAAGTCCGGGCAAGGTCGCTGATCTCGTCATTGCCCCGCACGACAACCAGGTGGGAGAGGTCCCCTTCCGCAATCAGGGCGGCAGATAGGCGGAGCTGTCTGATCCGTCTGGTGATAAGCCGGGAAACAGGGATTGCGGCCAGGGCGACGATAGCGCCTATTATGAGCAGGCCTAAGGCAAAAGGGCCTTTGGGAAGAGAAGGGGCCGGTCTCCTGGTCAGAACATGGAGGTCCCCGACATGTTTTCCCGAAGGCTCCAGACGAATAACATTGTGCATATAGGGATTTCTCAGGGCCTGGAGCCTGAAAAATCCACGCCACCAAGGCCGGCCTTTTCCCGAGGCTTCAGGCAGATCAGGGGGCTCACCGGAAAAAGATTTCATCGCCAGCCTTCCGTCACGTCCTATCAGCCATACCTGCGCCCTGTAAAGCCTGGCGAAATCATCAATGAATTCTTTGAGAAGGGGGTTTTCAGACAATTCGGTATCGGGGGAGGACACAATCTTGTCCTCGGCAATCCCTTTGACCCTTGATTTGATGGATTCCTCGAACCGGACTGCAAAATGTCGGGCAGGGACCATGATGAAAAGAATTAAGACGAGGATTTCGGTGATAAAGAGAACCGCAAGAAAGGACAGGAATATCTTTGTATACGTGGACCTCAGCTTCACGGTGAATCCACCAGCATGTAGCCTGCCCCCCATATCGTCTTTATTCGTTTCGGCGCACCGGGATCGGCCTCTACTTTGGATCTGAGCTTGCTGATGTGAACGTCAACACTTCTGTCGAAGGCGGTGAAGTCACGCCCGCGGGCAAGGGTCATGAGCTGGTCGCGACTCATCACCGTGTTCGGGTGCTTCATGAGCACTTCAAGAATTCTGAACTCCGCGGTGGACAGCTCCATTTCCCTGCCCTCTACGACGGCGGTCTGCTTTGCCGTGTTCAACGAGATCCCGGCAGCATTGATAATGTTGTGTCGGGTCTTTTCGCCGCCACCACTGTCTTCGTTGAGGGACCTTCTGAGAACCGCCTTCATTCGGGCAAGAAGCTCCCTGGGATTGAACGGCTTCGGCAGATAGTCGTCCGCGCCCAGTTCGAGCCCTACGATGCGGTCCGTATCGTCTCCCCTGGCCGTAAGCATGATAATGGGCAACCCATGGTCCTTCCTGATCTCTTTGAGTACTTCCAACCCGTCTCTTCCCGGCAGCATGATGTCCAGTATGACCAAGTCGGGTAAATATGTCGATAGGACGCCCAGCACGTTGGCGCCGTCCGCCCGGCTCGTGGTGTGAAATCCGTGGTCTTTCAAATACTCTCCAAGAAGCTTGCACAGTTTCTCGTCGTCATCGATGATTAGAACTCTGTTCCCCACAGATGTCACCCCTTTTTGCACTCTTTTACCTCTATCTTACACTTTTTTGCACATCCGCAAAACTGTCTTCGCATTCGGGCGCTATCCTGTTTTTTGTGTGGGCGACGGCCCATAAAAAACTCAGGAGGGAGCAATGAAGATACAAAGACGTGTCGCGGTTATCGGCGGTGCAATACTTATTACCATGGTCCTTGCGGGCTGCGGCCCGCATTTCGGCCCGTTCGGCGGCACGTTCCATCGCCACGGCCCGTTCGGCGGAGATATGCCCGGCCTCGCGTTGAAGCGGCTGGACAATAAGATAAAGGAACTGAATCTCACCCCCGCCCAGAAGGCAAAGTACGATGAGCTTCGCGCCCACTTGAAAGAACAATTGCTGGCTGCGAAAGAGGACAGGAAGAAGTTCAGGGAGACCGTCCGCACGGAATTGGCGAACGAATCGCCCGACGTTGCGGCTTTGAATGCGATGATGAAGACGAAGATCGAGGGCGTTTCCGGAAGCCTACAGAGTGACCTCGACCTCTTTGCGTCCTTCTACTCGACCCTCGACGAAGGCCAGAAACGGAAGGTAATGGCAGGGCTTCGGAAAAGGATGGCGGCCATGGACGCGTGCCGGGAGGAAAGACGATGAGAGATTTCACGAGGAGAGAGTTTATCTGGGCGGGCTCGGTGTTGGCGGGGTGTGCTGCGAGTCTTCTTGTGTCGGACAGCAGGACCCTGTCCGTGGGGAAGGCAAATGCTGCAGGAGTCGATTTCGCCGAATCGAGCTGCGACTCCGGGGACAAGGCAGACAAAAAGATTCTTGTTGCTTATGCGAGCCGCTGCGGGACCACCGGCGGTGTGGCAGAGGCTATCGGACGGACGTTGTGCGATGCCGGCTTCGACGTCGACACACGCCTCGCGAAGCATGTAGAGGATGTAAGCCCGTACAGCGCCGTCGTGCTCGGCAGCGCGGTGAACCAGGCGTCGTGGCTGCCCGACGCTATAAAGCTTGCACAAAGGAACCGCGAGGCTCTGAAAGGGGTACCTGTGGCCTATTTCCTCACCTGCATGACTCTTCGCGAAGACACTATAGAAAGCCGAAAGCTCGCCCAAAGCTATATGGAGCCCGTGCTCAAGGCCGCACCCGAGGTGCGGCCCGTGGAATCCGGGTTCTTCGCCGGCGTCCTCGACTACAGCAAAATGAACGTGGTGATTCGAATGGTGATGAAGGCTAAAATGCAGGCCAAAGGGATACCCGAGGGAGACTTCAGGAACTGGAGCGCAATCACGTCATGGGCAAAGGGCCTTACTGTGCCCTTTGGGAACCGCCCCTTTCATACTAATATCAACTAAATTATTAAAACTAAAAAGGAGGAAATGATCGTGACTACAAGAAAATCTACGGGGATCGTCTTGGGTATTTTTGTGATCTCAGCTTGGGTTCTGGGGTCTGCCTTTCAGGCGGGGGCACAGACAGCGGTCATAAATGATGTCCTGGCGGCCTGGAATTCACATGATACGGAGAAGACGGCTTCCTTTTACACGGACGACATCGTCTATGAGGATATAGGCTTCAGTAAGGCCGTGCGCGGCAAGGAAGAGCTTAGAGTTTTCCTCAACAATTTTTTCGCTGCATTCCCGGACCTCAATTTTGAACTGAAGTCCTCTTTCATCTCCGGCAATTGGTACTGCTCAGAATGGGTTTGGAGCGGAACCCACAAAGTCGACTTGCCCGGGTTACCCGCCACCGGCAAGAGATACTCAATACGGGGAGTCTCTGTCGGAGAATTAAAGGAGGGTAAGATCATGAGGAACTCCGACTATTACAATAAGATGGATTTTTTGCAACAAGTCGGTATCAAACTCGTACCTGCATCCCCTCCTAAATAGCGCTATCTCACGATTGAAAGGAGGCCGATAGAGGTAAGGCTTATTGCGAACACATATCCTACACGGGGTTGCTGATTTCTATAGGGTTAGTACCCCCCCTGGCGGCTTCGGCAACCCCCGAGGACGTTATGCTCCTTTTCTTATCTTGTGACGGTAGGTCAGCATGAATATTTTATTCAATAATCGTTAACTCTCGGAGCGACCTCTTTAGAATAGTTGTGAAGTTCTTGGGCGGTCGTGTGGTCAGAGTCCGGCTGCAAAAAAAGTCTCCCCGTGAAAAAAATATCTCGACAACGATAATTCCCCCGTTTCACAATGGACATTGACAATTGCCAAAGGGCAAAGGGTGAGGGCAGTATGCTACGGATGACCGAAGAGCTTCAATGGGTTTTGACGAAGTACCCGAGGGGCTATCACTCGGTATCCAACGCTGATATGTATCCCATACTCGATTGGAGAAAATATTCAGGGATGGGAAAGGAAGTATGCCTTTATGAAGCGACAAGGCACTCGTTCGGAAGTCAAATGATACAGCACAATGACGTGAGCGTAGTAAAGGAGTTATTGGGGCAGAGTGACGTGAGGAGTACTGAAAAGTATCTTCATTTCAAAGTGGCTCACCTGACTGAAGCATTAGACGGGAGGAGGCAGGTTATAGAATTAGTGCCAAAGGGAAAAAAGGAAGTGAAAGAGAAGTGACTCTAAGACCACATAACGCTAATAATATCAACTACATAAGTGGTGCCGAAGGCGGGAATCGAACCCGCACGGGGGGATACCCCACCGGATTTTGAGTCCGGCGCGTCTGCCTGTTCCACCACTTCGGCCTGCCTTATTTTATGCGGTTTTGCCGCGCCTGTCAACTTCTCACCCGGCCCGGAACAGATCTTTTCTCCCCATTCTTAGATCGTTCATTTCTTATCTCCTGAAGGATTTGTCTCCCACCATGGGCCACCATTACCGATTGTCAACAAACAGTCAGGCAGTGTCAGATTTTTAACAGCGTTGAAGAACGATGCCTTGTGCGTTGACGTCCCATGGCCGCTTTCGGTGACATCCTGACGCGAGATCTTTCCGCGAGGCCCCGCCGTTCAGCGCCGTTTCGTTATGGTACGGTGCTTGCATCCGACGAATACCAATAGCGGAATTGGACAGCCGAGAGGTGCTGTCCTTCCAGGAGCCCTGGTCCCTTGATAGATCGTCGGAGAAGCAGGGCGAGGATGCGTAGGAGAAGGCAACCAAGAAATGACTAACAACAAGGAGGAGAAGATGGCAACGATTGTCCCGATCAACAAGGAGATCACCGAAGAGAAGGTGACCACGGTAATCGCCGAAGACTTACACATTAAAGGCAGTCTCAGGTTCGAGAGTTCTCTCCTGATAATGGGGTCTCTTGAAGGAGAGATTACGTCGGAAGGGCTGTTGGTGGTCGGTCCCACGGCAAAGATCAACGCCACAATTGTCACCAAGAGACTTATTTCCCACGGGGAGATTCAGGGCGATGTGACCGCAAGCGAACAGGTGGTACTCAAAAAGACCGCCACGCAAATGGGGAACATCACTACCCAGAACATCATCGTGGAGAGTGGTTCCCTTTTAAACGGGTCGATCACGATGAAAGGAACGGAGGGTGCTTCCAAGTGAAAGGCGCATGCGGCATTGCGGAAGCTCTATTGAGAAAAACTATGAGGAGAAGCCCAAAATGACAGATATAGGATTGAGCGCATCAAACATCGATGAAACCAACGTTGTGACGACCCTGGCCGATGACCTCCATATCGCCGGCACGATCAGCTCCAAGAGTTCTCTCATGATAAAGTGCAGCCTCGACGGCGAGATCGTATCGGAAGGACTGCTCATCATCGGTCCCACTGCCAAGGTCAAGGCCAAGGTCACCACGAAGAACCTTGTATCCCACGGGGAGATCATCGGCGATGTGACCGCAAGCGAGCAGGTGGTGCTGAAGGGGACCGCCGTCCAAATGGGGAACATCACCACACCGGATATTATTGTGGAGAGCGGCTCTCTCTTTAACGGGTCGATCACGATGAAAGGAAAGGAAAGTGCTTCCGGGTGAGGGGCGCATGCGGCATTGCGGAAGCTCTATTGAGAAAAACTATGAGGAGAAGCCCAAAATGATAGATATAGGATTGAGCGCATCAAAGATCGATGAAACCAACGTTGTAACGACCCTGGCCGATGACCTCCATATCGCCGGCACGATCACCTTCAAGAGCTCTCTCATGATAAAGGGCAGCCTCGATGGCGAGATCGTATCGGAAGGACTGCTCATCGTCGGTCCCACTGCCAAGGTCAAGGCCAAGGTCACCACGAGGAACCTTGTATCCCACGGGGAGATCCAGGGGGATGTGACCGCGAGCGAGCAGGTGGTGCTGAAGGGGACCGCCGTCCAAACGGGGAACATCACCACACCGGATATTATCGTGGAGAGCGGCTCTATCTTTAACGGGTCCTGCATGATGAAAAGAGAGGCAGTTGCCGAATCGCCGCAGAATGAAACCGGTAAGGAAGGCAGCGGGCTCGTCATGGAAGCGCAGGGGCCCCATGATTCCGAGCTTGAACCTCAAGAAGAGGCAGCCCCCATTTTCGAAGAGCACTCCGCTCTTCCCGCGGAAGAAGCGATACCGGCCACCGAAGACGTACTATCGACCAAGGAGGAGCCGGTGGAGCACGCGGAAAAAGGGGACGAAGAGGCAGAGCACAGAATGCGTGCCGAACGGACGCAGAGGCCGCCAAGAGAGTCAAAGAAACTGTCCTGACCACTCCCGCCGTTTTTTCCGGCAGGTGACGCGGGATTGATGTCCCAGTACTTGGTGAGTACGTAGACTCACCACACGACGAGGAGGTAAAAAAATGGCAACTATGAACCAGCCTGTGTTAGGCATCGATGAAACCAGCATTACCACTGTTCTGGCCGATGACCTCCATATCACCGGCACGATCACCTTCAAGAGCTCTCTCATGATAAAGGGCAGCCTCGATGGCGAGATCGTATCGGAAGGACTGCTCATCGTCAGTCCCACCGCCAAGGTCAAGGCCAAGATCACCACGAAGAACCTTGTATCCCACGGGGAGATCACCGGCGATGTGACCGCGAGCGAGCAGGTGGTGCTGAAGGGGACCGCCGTCCACACGGGGAACATCACCACGCCGGATATTATCGTGGAGAGCGGCTCTATCTTTAACGGGTCGATCGCGATGAAAGGAAGGGAGAGTTCTTCCAGGTAAGAGGCGCATGCGCCATTACCGAAGCTCTAGTGCGAAAAACTACAAGGAGAAGCCCAAAATGACAGATAGAGGATTGAGCGCATCAAACATCGATGAAACCAACGTCGTGACGACCCTGGCCGATGACCTCCATATCGCCGGCACGATCACCTCCAAGAGCTCGCTCATGATAAAGTGCAGCCTCGATGGCGAGATCGTATCGGAAGGACTGCTCATCGTCAGTCCCACCGCCAAGGTCAAGGCCAAGGTCACCACGAAGAACCTTGTATGTCACGGGGAGATCCAGGGGGATGTGACCGCGAGCGAGCAGGTGGTACTCAAAAAGACCGCCGTCCAAACGGGGAACATCACCACGCCGTCGATCATGATCGAAAGCGGATCGGTGATGAACGGCTCCTGCGTGATGACGAGGTGAGTGAGGAGGGAGAGTGAAAAAGGGTCTCTCCTGTACTTTGCGCGGCACACCACTGGCAAAGGGTAAAAACAGGAGAACCGCCTCACAGTGAAGATTACGGACAATACCAGGCGGGGTGTTCTATGCCTGCAGGATACGGCGCGCGTAAGTCACAATGAATAGAGGCGTGAGAGTAGCGCCCAAGAGGGCCTCAAGGCATATGGGGAGACTTATAGAAATCCCACCCATGGACTGCACTTCTCCAAGGCCGAGTGTAGTGAAAGACATGATCGAATAGTAAAAGCCTTTGCCCGTTGCCTGCATGATGGAGGCACCCCCGCTCAGGAAAGAGAGCGTGAAAAAGATGCCGAACGCAACAATGACTGAGCCAATGCACGCCAACGGATGGCTCAACCTCACGCCATACCCCGCTATCAAGTAAAAAAAGATATAGTCGAGATATTTCTCGATCCCTTTCTTGGCCCCTCTCCGGCACTTCATCTCGTTGAACTGACATTCGTCCGCTTTCTGATACTGCCCGCTCGACTTCCAACAATGCCTAATTCGGAGATTAGTATCGGCAGCCTCGAGCCACTTTTTCGCATCGTTCCCGACGGTCTCAGCGTCGACCTGCTCGCCGGGAGTACCGAAGTCGGTATCGCTGAAAATATTCATCTCCTTGATTTCCGTCGACTTCAGCCGGGCCCTCTGGAAGGACGTGCCGGCCGCATTCGCGTGGCTGAACACCGCCAATTGGCAATCTGCCCCGTCGAAATGGGCCTCCCTGCAATCTGCCCCGTCGAAACGGGCCTCCTGGCAATCTGCCCCGTCGAAACGGGCCTCCGCGCATATTGCCCTGTCGAAATGGGCCCCCTGGCAGTTTGCCCTGTCGAAATGGGCCCCCTGGCAGTTTGCCCCGTCGAAACGGGCCCACTCGCAATTTACCTCGTCGAAATGGGCCCCCCCGCAATATGCCCCCTCGAAATGGATCCCCCCGCAATATGCCTTCTCGAAATGGGCCCGCGCGCAACTTGCCCCCTCGAACTGGGCCCGCGCGCAATTTGCCCCCTCGAAATGAGCCCCCCAGCATTCTGCCCCGCCGAAATGAGCCCCCCAGCAATTTGCCCCCTCGAAATGGGCCTCCCGGCAATTTGCCCCCTCGAAATGGGCCTCCCGGCAATTTGCCCCCCCGAAATAAGCCCCCCAGCAGCTTGCCCCTCGCATATCGATGCTGCAGGGCCGGTGGAGAAATTCGTCCATTGCGCTCGCCGGCAGGTAATCATCGAGGCCATACCGCTTGAGCGTGAGCAGGGTGCGAAAGAATGTATCTTTTCCGAGAAAGTCCCACAATTTGCTCAGCGCGTCTCCATCAACCATAGACGGGTTCTCCGGCCGATCTTTCTTCCACGATTCAAACATCTTCGTGATCTCGCTCAGACCGTGCCTCAGCAATTCTTCATAGGTCTTGCAGCCTTCAACCTCAACCTGCTTCTTCTGATCGGGGTCCCATAGCGGCTTCTTCCAGCGAGATCGCAGCGTTGCGAGTTCTTCCACTGAGTAGGGCGTTTTGCTATCCTCCATCGGGATTCCTCCGGAACGTTCTCGACCACATCATTTCATTAATAATGTTACAGATATCGTCGCATAGAGCAAGATAATAAAGAGGACAGCGAGCATAGTATACGCCTTTACAAAGATTATCCTTTATTCGGCCCGGGTGTCAACGTCTCACTCGGCCGCAGATGTAGTTCTCGAACCCCGCATTCCGGCGGGCAATGAAAACCTTTGCGTTGGATAACCTTGCTTTTTATAGTATAATCTGCCATGGCTCTATTGAAGCTGAGGGAGCCGGACAAAAAGGTTGCCGGGCGAAAGAGCGGGTAAGGAATCGGATACGAGAACAAGGGGTTAAGAGTTCTTGCTGAAACCACGAATCAGGCTCAATCTATGGCTGGAGACGACGGAAGGCGTGCTCTTCGGCATGGGGCGTGCTCAGCTTCTGGACAAAATAGAGGAATGCGGCTCGCTCAAGAAAGCGGCAGAGGAAATGGGCATGTCGTACAGGGCGGCCTGGGGTAAGATAAAGACGACGGAGAAGGTACTTGGTTTCAAACTGGTCGAGAAGGACCGGGGGAATAAAACGGGATATCGATTGACCGAGGCCGCCAAGGCGTTGAAAACAAGCTACCGGGACTGGCATCGGGCGATCGAGGAGGAAGCCCTTCGAAGGGCTCAGGAACTGTTTCCGCGGATCATCACTCCCGCGGAGTAAAAGCCTCGACCCGCCGTAAAAGAAACTCACCATAACGGGCACTCGCTCACGCCCGATCTGCTCACCACGCATTGTAACCCCACGTCTCACGGCTGATGCGTCACACGCCGCCGTCATATTTTCCTTGATTCGCGAAGCGGGTCATGTTATGTCATAAATGACATAGTACATGAGAGGACGGCAAGGCATGAACAGGCCTGCCGCAGGATCGGGCGTCATCGCGAGGGGGCTCACGGGGGTGGACGAGGGACGAGAAGGACATGACGGGGAAAACAACATAGAGGAGGCGTTATGGGCCGGATCAGACTATCCATTGACAATCGTGAGGTGCAGGTAGAAGAAGGGACAACCATTCTCCAGGCTGCCGTGAAAGCGGGCATCGAGATTCCGTCCCTCTGTCACGAGGAGGAGTTGAGCCACGCGGCGGGGTGCCGCCTTTGCGTCGTCGAGGTGGAAGGGTCACGCAATCTGGTTGCCTCCTGCGCCTGTCCTGTTGCCCAGAACATGGTGGTACGGACCGGCTCGGACCGGGTCCGGGCGGCGCGAAGACTCGTCATGGAGTTTCTGCTTTCCGATCACCCCAGCGACTGCATGACCTGCGAGAAGAGCGGCGACTGCAAGCTTCAAAACCTGGCCTATATGATGGGGTTGACCGGCTCCCGGTTCGAGGGAGAGCGGCACCACTACCCGGTTGATCTTTCCAACCCTTTCATCATCCGCGACTACAACAAGTGCGTCCTGTGCCAGCGGTGCGTGCGGGCATGTGAGGAGATTCAGTGCAACTCGGCCATCGATTACGCCCATCGGGGGTTCCACACCAAGGTGGGTGTCGCTTACGACCGTGGTCTTGAAGGGAGTGACTGCGTCTTTTGCGGTCAATGTGTGGCGGTCTGCCCCACCGGCGCCCTGACCGAGAAGAAGGCTCAAGGGCTGGCGCGCACCTGGGAAACCGGAAAGGTGAGAACCACCTGTCCCTACTGCGGGGTAGGATGCCAATTGTGGCTCCACGTCAAGGATGGCCGGATCACGAAAGTGACGGCCGTCAAGGATGCCCAGCCTAACAGGGGGCGGCTCTGCGTCAAGGGGCGCTTCGGCTATGATTTCATCTACTCTGAAGACAGGCTGAAGACGCCGCTTATCAGGACCGAGCCCGGTCAATTCCGGGAAGCATCCTGGGACGAGGCCCTCGACCTGGTAGTGACACGGTTCAAGGAGATCGGCGCAAAATACGGCCCCGAGTCCATAGGCGGTGTGAGCTGCTCCCGGAGCATCAATGAAGACTCCTATCAGATGCAGAAGCTCTTCCGCGCGGGTATAGGCACCAATAACATCGATAATTGCGCCCGTACCTGACACGCTCCTACTGTCGCCGGGCTGGCGACATCATTCGGGTCGGGCGCAATGACCAATTCATTCGCCGAATTCGACAGGGCGCGGATGTTCTTTGTCATAGGCTCCAACATGACGGAGGCCCATCCGGTTGCCGCCACCTTCGTGAAAAACGCCGTGAGGAAGGGCGCGGAGCTCTACGTCGTCGATCCCCGCGCCACCGACCTTGCAAAGCGCGCCACAGGGCATCTGCAGATCAGGGTGGGGAGCGACATCGCCCTGCTCAACGGGCTCATGCACGTGCTCATCACCGAAAACCTTTACGACAAGCCATACGTCGATTCATGCACCATGGGCTTCGAGGAGCTGAAACGGAAGGTCCTGGAGTACCCGCCGGAACGGGCGTCTGAAATATGCGGCCTGGATGCGGAGACGATCCGCCGGGTCGCGAGGCGGCTGGCTGCCGTGAAGCCGTTAATGCTTATCTACACCCTCGGGATCACCGAGCACACGAGCGGGATACACAATGTGGTGAGCTGCGCCAACCTGCAGATGCTCCTGGGAAATGTGGGCTTTGAGTGCGGCGGCGTAAACCCTCTCAGGGGACAGAACAACGTCCAGGGGGCCTGCGACATGGGTGCGCTGCCGAACGTCTTTCCGGGCTATCAGCGTGTCGACGACGCGGCCAGCCAAGCCAAATTCCGGGCCGCATGGGGTGTGGAGAAGCTGCCCGAAAAGCCGGGAATAATGCTGCCCGACATGATGGAAGGTCTCCTTGACGGCAGGATCAAGGCCTTCTATGTCTTCGGCGAAAACCTCGCGAATACCGAGCCTGATATCAGGCATGTCGAGAAGTGCCTCTCTTCGGCCGAATTCCTGGTCTGCCAGGATAACTTCCCCACGGAAACAACCCGTTTCGCCCATGTCATCTTTCCCGCTGCCGCATGGAGTGAAAACGACGGCACCTTCACCAACAGCGAGCGGCGGGTGAGCAGGGTGCGCACGGTGAGCAAGGCCCCTGGAATCGCGAAACCGAACTGGTGGATATTCAAGCAGATCGCGAAGCGCATGGGGCATGACTGGGCCTCCGACAGCGCGCAGGAATTGTGGGATAATGAAATATCCGTGCTTGCCCCGGCAATGACAGGTATCAAATATGCGCGTCTCGAAGGAGATGGTCTCCAGTGGCCCGTGCTGGGGGAAGACCATCCCGGCACCACGTTCTTGCATAAGGACGGTCATTTCACCTGCGGCCTCGCGCGGTTTGTCCCGGCTGACTGGACGCCGCCCGCTGAAGTCACGGACAGCGAGTATCCTTTTGTGCTGAGCACGGGACGGAGGCTCTACCATTATCACACCCGGACTCAGACCGGTCGCGCCGCCGGCTTGAACACGCTCTTGAAAGAGGAGACGGCCGATGTGTCGCCCGAGGATGCAAGGGCGATGAGCATTGAAGACGGCGAGATGGTCAGGGTGAAATCACGGCGCGGCGAGGTGCGGGTCAAGGCCAGAATAACCGACCAGGTCCCCCGGGGAATGGTGTGGATGGCCTTTCATTTCCGCGACGCCTGCGCGAACTGGCTGACCAACCCTGCCTTCGATCCCGTATGCCGGACCGCGGAGTACAAGGCCTGTGCGGTAAGGATAGAGAAACTGTAGGCCGGAGGGCGCGTCGAAAAAAGGGTTGCCGGGGGGGGGCGGCGTCTGCAGTGAAGGCGGCCGGCATGATCCGCAAAGAGCGCACTGATTATGCAGAAAATACTCGCGTACACCTTTGATGACTACGCGGCCCTCGTGCGCTCCTTTCACGGAAGCGCCGCGCCCGGGGTGTTGATCGG
>Ga0326727_10002919_pt1 | contig 56389 bp, 55 predicted proteins | sample MB2enrmetagenome_FD_207643 | JGI IMG/M metagenome (GOLD analysis project Ga0326727, IMG submission 207643) | Lab enriched peat soil microbial communities from McLean, Ithaca, NY, United States - MB29MY | ecosystem: Environmental > Terrestrial > Soil > Wetlands > Peat | place: USA: New York...
CGGTGGGTGGGGGCGTGAGGACTCTCGAGGATGCGCAGCGCTTGCTCTCCGCAGGAGCCGATAAGGTGGCCGTGAATACCGCTGCGGTGGAATCGCCGGAAATTGTGAACCAGATTGCCGAGCACTTTGGGCGGCAGGCGCTCGTAGTGGCTATCGACGCGCGTCGGAAACCTGTTGGGGCGCCCCTTGTGGGCGCCCTGGCCGGGATCGAATCTGACGTAGGGGTACCCCTGGTGGGTGCCCGCACCGAAATCGCTCCGCAGTGGAGAGTTTCGACTTTCGGCGGCACGAAGCTAACCGGCCTGGAAGCCGTGGCCTGGGCCCGCGAAGTCGAAGCACGCGGCGCCGGCGAGATCCTCCTGACCTCCATGGATGCGGACGGCACGCAGGCGGGCTTCGATTGCGAGTTGACGAAGATTATTGCCGAGGCCCTGCATATTCCCGTCATCGCTTCCGGCGGCGCGGGCGGCCCCGAGCATTTCGCAGAGGTGTTCTTAAAGGGACATGCGGATGCTGCCTTAGCGGCGTCGATTTTCCATTTCGAGACGCATACGCTGCGCAGCCTCAAGGAGTACTTGCAATCACAAGGCGTGCCTGTACGGTTATAAGAAAGTCAAATGGCAAATGGCAAAGGTCAAATGTCAAAATTAGAAGAACTTACCCGCGTATGGACTTTTGTTCTTACACTTTTGCCATTTGCCATTTGACTTTTGCCGTTTGACTTCGCCCTTTGCCTTTCGACTGTAAACTGGTTGTCGCAATGATCATTCCCTGCATCGACTTAATGGGTGGCAAGGTCGTTCAACTCGTCCAGGGGCGGGATAAATTCCTGGAGCTGCCCGATCCGCTGCTGGTGCTCGAGAAGTTTGCCGCCTATCCCCAAATTCAGGTCATCGACCTTGATGGGGCGCTCGGTCGAGGAGACCACAGCGAGATTATCCATCAACTTTGCCGGCGAAAGCCCTGCCGCGTTGGGGGAGGCATCCGCACCGTGGAGAAGGCACTGCGCACGGTGCAGGCCGGAGCGCACAAGGTGATTGTGGGCAGCAGCGCATTTACCTCCGATGGCATCAACGCCGCGTTCCTCAAAACTCTCCTGGCCGCCCTCCCGCGCGACAAGCTCATGATTGCGGTGGACAGCCTGGGTGACCGCGTGGCCATTCATGGCTGGCGGGAAACCTTGCCGCTCACTTCGGCGCAAGCGCTGGCCCAGCTCGAGCCTTACTGCTCGGAGTTCCTCTGCACCTACATCGATGCGGAAGGCCGGCTTCAAGGGACCAATCTGGCGTGGTTTAGGAGCTTGCGTGCCGTTACACAGTTACCCATCACCGCCGCCGGCGGCATCACCACCGATGAGGAAATCAGTGCTCTGGAAGAGATCAGCATAAACGCCGCGCTGGGCATGGCCATTTATCGCAAAGTCTTCCCCGAATTGTTCAAAAATCTGCGCACAAGGGGGCTGACGCTATGAAATCGCGAGAGCGCGTTCTGAAGGCCGTCAACTTTCAGGAAGCCGACCGGGTGCCGATCGACCTGGGAGGGCTTAAAGCCTCAGGGATTGCAGTCGAGACTTACGACCGAGTGTCACGCAGGCTGGGCCTCGGCGGGAGGCCGCGCGTGGCCGACACGCCGGCCATGATTGCGGTCGTGGAAGAGCCGGTGCGGAAGCGGTTCTGCCTTGACGTGATGCCAGTGGATATCAGCATGATCCCTGGCCTAATGACCCCGGAGAGTCAATGGGTAGCGCGCCGTCTTTTCTCCGGCACGGACGTGCTTTTTATGCCCGGCACGCGCATCCGGGAAGAGGAGGACGGAAGCTGGGTGCTTCTTGACAAGAACGGCGAGCCCGGCTCATTCCGCATGCCGAAGGACGGCTACTACTTCGATGATGTCTCCTTCAACCGCCGGAATGGAATTGACCCGGCAAAGTTCCACCCCCTTGATGACATCACGGACGAAGCGCTCAAGCAGGTCGAGGAATACTCCTCCCAGCTCTATCACGGCACGGACTACGCTCTGCTCGGATGGGGAGGAGGGGTGTGCTTTTTGGGACTGAGCATACTCACAGACCCGCGCTCAAACGTTACCATGGGCATGCCGGACCAATGGATGATGATGCTCTTGACCGAGAAAGAGACCTGTCATGAGATGATGAACCGGTCCGTGGAAGCTAGCATCAAGTGCCTGACCCTCCTGCACCAAGCCGTGGGCGGCCGCTGCTTTGCTTGGGGCATTGCCTCCGACGACAGCGGCACGCAGCGTGGGGAGTTCATCAAACCCAGCCTTTGGGCGGAGATGATGAAACCCCACTACCGGAAGCTCTGTGACTGGGTCCATAAGAACACGCCCTGGAAGACTTTCCTGCACTCTTGCGGTTCCGTCTACAACCTGATTCCCCATTTCATCGAGGCCGGAATCGACATTCTGAATCCCGTCCAGACCTCTGCGGCGAATATGGACCCCGCCCGGCTGAAGAAGGAGTTCGGCGGCAAGATCGTGTTCTGGGGCGGCGGCTGCGACACGCAGAGCGTACTGGGCGGAGCGACGCCGGACGAGGTCCGGGAACATGTCCGGCAACGGCTCGAGATTTTTGCCCCCGGCGGCGGCTACGTGTTTACCCAGGTGCACAACATTCAGCGCAACGTGCCCACGGAGAATGTGATCGCCCTGCTCGACACCGCGCGCGAGTACGGCGTGTACGCCAAGGGGTCATGAATCTTTCCCAGGTTTTTGAGCAAGGTAGCGCAAACCTGTTTCTTGGGTCCGCGCTTGCTGACTCTTTGGGCCACAGGATGTTCGCAAAAGTAAGGAGGATTATGCTAAAGTAAGGAGGAGGGGTTTTGCCGTGCAGAAACAAGCCCGTATCACAAGCAAAGGCCAGATCACGGTGCCAAGGGACATTCGGCGTACGCTGGGCGTGCATCCCGGCGACCGGCTGCTATTTGAGAGCGACAGCCGAGGGGTTCGTATCCGGCCCCTGAGGGCCAAGAGTCCGTTTGAGAAATATCGCGGCATCGGAAATCCGGGGATTCCCTCCGGCCGCAAGGCCGTACGCCAGTGGGTTCGTGAATTACGCGGACAATGACCACCGCCATCGATACTAACGTCATCGTGGCTCTCTGGGACCGGGACACGAGGCTCAATTCCGCAGCCCAATCAGCCCTGGATGCGGCACTGGGGCGCGGCGGTTTGATCGTCGCCGCACCGGTCTTCGCAGAGTTGATGGCCTGTCCGGGTCGGGATCAAGCCTTCCTTGACATGTTCTTCCAAGACGCCAGCATCGCCGTCGACTGGAACCTGGATGAGGCGACTTGGCGGGCGGCCGGGCGAGCGTTCCAGACCCACGCCGCCCGCCGCAGAAGGCACGGTGACCCAGGACCACGCCGCATCCTCGCCGACTTTGTGATCGGCGCACACGCCATGCAAAAAGGCTACTCCCTTCTCACCCTCGACGATCGCCTCTATCAAGTGGCGTTTCCCGGTCTCACAATTGTGAGCATCTAATTGATGCGGCCGCAGGAGCCAGCGCAGACCTGTGTCTTAAGCGGCTCTTCTGTGCCCTTGAGTAAGACCGAACGCTGTCAGGCAAAAAACCGCAGACCTAGAGAACTCGCCTGCGCCGCTCAGTAATACTGCCCTCTCCCTTGGGGAGAGGGTGTCCCGCTGCCCCGATGCACTTCATCGGGAAGCGGGACGGGCGAGGGGTTGGTTGTGGTGGCGTGCAAAGCGCCATGTCATGCGCGAAAGCGACGCTGTCGATCAGTAGATCGCAGACATGCCAAATTACGGCATGTCTGCACCCGCCGACGTCCGCAAGGCCTTCCGCAGTCAGAGAGCGATTAATGACGCCTTACGTTTGGCGATCGACTTGCGCAAGGTTGGGAACTGCAAGCTGGCGTAGCGCCGACCTTTAGGTCGGCACCTGAACGGCGCCTCAGGTTGTGTGACCCGGAGGTAGCCGCTGCCAATTCACCTTTGGAACTGACCGTGGGTTCGTCATCAAAGAAAAAACGCACGGTCACAAGAGCGCTGATCGTGGCTGGCCGCTGGGCGCCTGCACGGGCAGGTTTCCGCTATGTTTTCAAGAACTCAGAAACGTCGATACCGGCTTCGCGCAGGACGGCGCCAAGCGTGCCCTCCGCCATATCGCGCACATGGTGGGGAAGGGTAACTTTGCGGCCGGTGACCGCGTGCCGCCAGATTTCATGACTACCCGGACCGGGGCGGTCAAAAGCGAACCCGAAGGCGCGCAGCTTGCGGGCCACTTCGCGATACTTGAACCCAGCGAGGCGACCCATTAGCTGATGCCCACGGGCACTACGAAGTCGCGCAGGACGGGGTGTGATTTTTTGAATGCGGGAGGAAGTGGGTCGCCGTGATCGAGGCAGGACTCGACGATCCTTCGCGCCAGTCCCTGGGCAATCTCAACCGCTTCCGTGACGCTGCGCCCTTCGGCGACCAAGCCGGGCACATCGGGGCTCGTTGCCACGTAGCCGCCTTCCTCGAGCGATTCAATGCGCAACCGAATCGGAACTTCGTCCACCCTCGCGACCCTTTCCTGACGCTTTCCCTTTGACATGATTTGGCTCCCTAGCGACATTTCCAATTCTAGCACACGTCGGCACTACCACGCGCCGCCGGGCAATTGATCAGGGCGATTCCTGAGCATGTAGCAGACCTGTATTGTAGGTCCGCGGCCCTTGGGAGCGTTCGGCGAGAAGAGCGGCAGACCTTGAAGAACAGGTCTGCCCCAGCCCGCCCAGATGCACCTCGCTTGACGCTCACTATTAAAAGATGACATGATTTGTTCCTATTGTTGAATGAGAAGTGCCATTGAAAGACCGTCAGGAACAATGCTCCCAGATTTTCCAGCTCTCAAGGCAGAAATTCAGAAAACCATTGAGGCAGGACTCCGCAAGCGTGTTGACACAGGTGACCCAGTGTTTGCACAGGTCAAGAGGATTATCCAACATGAGGGTGGGGAAATACGATACGAACAGCTTGGTGGCGGGGCAGTTCAGGAAGGGTTTGAGAGAATTGGTGCGTACTTCACAGTCCCAATAACTGATGTGCCCACGCTCGTTGGCGAGAAACTGGAAGCAAAACTGGAGGAAATAACGCAAGAGCTTATTTCCCAATCAGCCAAGGCATTTTTCAAGAAAATGGAGGAGGTATGTCAAAAGGCTGGCACGGCGAAGGATGCGGGAGGGAAGCCAATTTCCCCAGAAATGCTCCTGGATATGATAAGCACCGCACAAATGGAGTTTGGCCCAGACGGAAAACCGACCCAAAGCTTCATAATTCACCCGGATATGCTCCCCGCAGTGAAGAAAGTTGCTGAACAAATAGAAAATGACCCCGAACTCAAGCGAAAGCACGCCGAAATTCTCGAGCGACAGCGAGAGGCATGGGCTGCTCGGGAGAGTAATCGAAAACTGGTTGACTAGCGTCAATGAACGACAGTATCAGCTCCCGTTCTGCCAGGTGCTAGCAGCAGAGGGTGAAACCATCCTTTACGTTTCCACGCATGGGCCGTTTGAAAAGGGAAAAGACGTAATCACGCGCACGCCTGCCGGGGAGATTAGGGCGTATCAATTGAAGGCCGGGGATGTCGGCCTGAATGAATGGCGAGAAATCTACGGTGAGGTTGTTAATTTAGTTGAACTCGCAATCGAACTTCCTGGTACCCCGCCAATTACCGAATTCGTTCCATACCTGGTTACAAATGGAGAGTTGACCGACCCGGTCTTAGAGCAGGTTCGGGTGGCGAACGTAACCTGGCAAAGCCGCGGAATGAGCAAAGTTCTCCACGTTATCCAAAAAGGCGCACTCTTTGAGCGCTTCAGGAGCTCACACGGCGCGTACCTGCCTCATGAACTAGGAGATTTCCGAACATTTTTAGAGCTGATTCTAAGAGATGGCGCGGCCCCCGCTGAAAAGGAAAGGGCAGCGCAGTTGATCGAGGGTGTTCTTCCAGCCGAGTTACAGCAGAAAGGCACAATGGATGTTGCGCGTGCCGCAGCTAGCATCGTGCTGTTAACCGCCTACATCACCGGCCCAGCAGTTTTGGTTTCGAATCACTGGTGCGTTTTTGAGTACTGGGTCTTGGCTGGTGCGTATATCCTGTATCTCATTGAGAAATCCGGTAAGGCCGAATCCGGCGAGCAAGTTTCATTCGAGATTTGCGTAATGGCTGCCGATGGCGAACTCAGCGCGGTCGCAGAGGAATGCGCACAGCGCCCCGATTTAGTGCAAGGGTTACCTTTAGTGGATGGGCACACATACCGCGCTCGGGTAACAGTCTTGATCGGTCTTCTAAGTGCTTGGGATTTGTCACAACGAATCCGGCACAAGGAACGCTGGAACTCCGAGTTCATCGAGTCATTTCTGAACAACCACCTTAAAGAGGCCTCAATGTGGGGCGAGTCCGCTGTCCCATATTTGTTCATCGCCGCTCTCAAGGCTGAACAAAACTGTGCGCCAAATGTGGCAGAGGGTGTTGTCATACAGCTTGTGCACGACATTTCCGGCGCAAACGGTGCATCCGCTACAAGCCGTGGCCTGCCCAACCCATATTATTCGCCAGAGCAGGCACTACGTTTGAATAATGGCCTTGACTTCTTAAATTCAGAGCAATTCGGAGGGCTCAGTTATTCCATCACTTAACTAATCCATTTTCTGGCTAGAAGGTGGCGGCGACAGGCCCTTGCTGCGCTTTGGTTTCGCTTAACTCGCATGTCTTTAGTGGCATATACACCTGCCAGCTTTCCCGAGTGGTTCCGGTGGAAGTCGTCGAAAGGGGTTCTTGATGGCAGCTTGCCAGGGGAACCGCAGAGCTGGGAAGCGTTAAGGACTCACGCAGAAACAATTTCCTTCGACAACCTCCCTCCGACGCTCGTTAAACGACCGGCATTTGCACTATGGTTTATCTTGGTTTACCCACATCGCTTCACCCCCGCTATCGCGAAACTCATTGAAGACGCTGTCTGGGAATCGATGGCTTAAGGACCATTGCCCGCACCTTGCGCCTTAACGAGATCGTCCTGCGGGCCTCACCCTCCACTTCAACCTCCTCCGATTAGGCGCCGCTAGGCCAGGTCATCTCCGCCACCCACACTCCGCCAGCCCAGACCGACGGCAGTGTGGCCTCGCGAGAAGTTGCCGCCGGCTGCTCTCGCTTCACGGGTGGCGACGACATCGCTGTTTATGTTGGCGACCCCTGCGGCGCACACATGCAAACCAATGTGTGCGCCACCCACGAGAGCGAGGAATTACAGCCCTTAACAATTAATGCTTGACAAATTCAAGATTGTGAGCTAGGATGATAGCGTATGACAACGGTGTGGAACGGCCACAGGAACTACCTGCACCGCAGCTCCTCTGCCCATCCTCGCGGCGAGCATCCCCCGCAGTCGTGGAAAATGATTTGCTGGCAGGCGAATTCTGCCAACCATCAACTTTCGGCAGTGAGTCGCTGGTGGAAAAGAATTCTCTTTTGAACGAACGAACCGGGAATGTCGATGAAAAGAAAGGGCCGAGTCAAGAAGTCGAGGAGTCAAGAAGTCGAGGAGTCGAGATTCGACGAATCGCGCAGCCTTCGGCTAGTTGCCAGGAACGCTTGTCAACTGCTGAATTGCTCGACCACTAGACTTTCGACTCTCGACTTTCGACTCTTGACGGAACAAACCGGGAATGTCTATGAAAAAAAAGGAAGCAGGATTCAGGATTCGGGATTCAGGAAGAGAACTGCTGCCAGCCGATGGGTCCCTGCCGGATGCCAACGAAGCTCGCCGCGGCCGCAAAGTCCATGAAGACAGAAACCGCAGTTCACTGCTCGACTACTCGACTTTCGACTCTCGACTTTTGACGGAACAAACCTGGAATGTCTATGAAAACAAAGGACGGTTGCCTTTCGACTCTCGACTTTCGACTCTCGACTCTGGAAGTTGGTTTGCGACCGAAACGTAGGAACAGCGGCTGAAAGTGACAATTTGTCCAAAACACCGCCTCCGCCCTAATCCTCACTCCCCATACAACCGAGGCACGCGTTTGCCGATCAAGCAGAGAACCTCATAGGGAACGGTGCCCAGCAGTTGCGCGATGTCGAGCGCGGTGATCGAAACCTGTTGGGACTGGCCCACGAGGATGACTTCATCTCCGACGTTGACGCCGGGGATATCCGTCACATCCAGCAGCGACAGGTCCATACTGATGTTCCCGACCAATCGCGCCAGCTTGCCGCCGACGATGGCATGACCTCGGTTCGAGAGGGCGCGGATGAGGCCGTCCGCATAGCCGACGGGAACCGTGGCGATGCGGGAGGGACGCCGCGTGTGGAAGGCCTCTCCGTATCCAAGGGGCGTGCCGCTGGGGACGTCCTTCAGGTACACGACGCGGGATTTGAAGGTGAGCGCAGGTTCGAAAGCAGGGATGTCCGGAAGGTGTTTGTCCGGCGGGAGCACCAGGGGCATGCAATAGCCGTAGAGCAAGGCACCGATGCGAACCATGTTCTCGGGAAACTCGCGCCCGGAGAGCAGCGCGCCGCTATTTGAAACGTGAGTCAACTCGGGTTCGATTCCGGCCGACTTCAGTTGCGCGAGGGCGGCCCGGAAACGCTCGCCCTGAAGTTCCGTCTGGGTGGCCACCAAATCTTCGGCGGAAGCGAGGTGCGTAAGCAGGCCCGTTAAACGCACGCCCTCGAGTGACCGGTAATGTTCCAGGAAGGCCGCCAGCCGTTCTGGCGGCACCCCCAGTCGACCCAGCCCGGTATCCACTTTGAGGTGGAACTCGATAGGGCGGCCGTAGCGGCGAGCGCACTCGGCGTAAGTGTCAAGGCGTGCCGTCGAGGAAACCGTCGGGGTGAGCTGATACTTGACCAGGTCCGCCGGGTCGCTCATATAGAGACCACCCAGCAGCAGTATGGGCTGCGTGATCCCTGCCGCCCTCAATTCCGCCGCTTCTTCCACACTGGCCACTCCGAACCAATCCGCGCCGCACTGGGCAAGACAGTTCGCCACCGCCACCGCGCCGTGACCGTAAGCGTCCGCCTTGATGACGGCCATCACCTTGCGGCTGCCGGCCAGTTGCCGGACTCGCTCGAAGTTCCGGCGCAGTTTGGAAAGCGATATCTCGACCCACGTGGGACGCAGCAGTTTGTCAATGGGAAGATTCACAGGCTTCTCAGGGAAATGGATTCCCGCTTTCGCGGGAATGGCTGGCTTTCCTCAGGCACGCGGTTCCAACTGACACCGCCGCCCCGCCAGCGTCGGAGCGAGGGCGTCATTCCGCCGCCGCTCCTTGACTGCGGTCCATGCTCTCGAACTTGGCATATGGCCTCATGAACACGATGGGGATGTCGCCCGTGGGGCCGTTGCGCTGCTTGCCGATGATCAACTTCATCTCCACCCCGCGCCGGTCCACCTCACCTTCCTCGTCGCTTTCCGCTGCCGCTTTGCGCTCCCGGAAAAGGAAGATGACCACATCGGCATCCTGTTCAATTGATCCGGATTCACGCAGATCAGACAACTGAGGGCGCTGGCCAGGCCGCTGCTCGGGGGCACGGCTCAATTGCGAAAGCGCCAGGACCGGAACCTTCAGTTCTTTCGCGAGGCTCTTCAAACCGCGCGAAATGTAACTGACCTCCTGCGTGCGGTTTTCGAAGCGTCCCTGGCCGGAGACGAGCTGAAGGTAATCCACGATCATCAGGTCCAATCCTTTCTCCATCTTCAGGCGCCGCGCCTTGGCGCGAATCTGCATGATGCTCAGGGCGGGAGTGTCTTCGATGAAGAGTGGCGCGTCACCGAGCCGTCCCAAAGCCTGGGTCAGTTTTTTCCAATCATCGCGATTCGAGAAGCCGCTGCGAAGCCTATGGCTGTCGGTTTTCGCCTCCGAGCACAACAGACGCATGACCAAGGACTCCTTGCTCATCTCGAGAGAGAAAAACCCAACTTTCTTGCGGTCCTCGATGGCGGCGTGGGCGGCGATGTTGAGCGCCAGCGCGGTCTTGCCGAGGGATGGCCGCGCGGCCACCACGATCAACTCACCAGGCTGAAGTCCCGAGGTCATGTTGTTGAGGTCTGCGAAGCCCGTTCCCACACCCGTGACATTGCGGCCGCGCTCCAGAAGCTCTTCGATGGACCCGAAACTCGAGCGCACGATGTCACGGATGTTGGTGAATCCTGATTGGACCTTCTGCTCCGCAATTTCGAAGACCTGGCTTTGCGCCAAATCGATCAGCGTGTCGGGGTCGTCCGTTCCCTCCAGACAGCGCGAAATCAGATTGTGCGAGGCATTGATCAGGCGGCGCAGAATCGACTTCTCTTTGACGATGCGGGAGTACTCGGAAACCGCAATGGATGTGCCAATCGGAACGCCGTCGGTGAGCGCAGCGAGGTAAGCCGCCCCGCCCACTTTTTCGATCTGCCCCTCCTTGGAGAGTTCTTCGCAGAGGGTGACCAGATCGATGGTGCGGTTCTTCTCCGAGATGGCGATCATCTTGTCGAAAGCGATGCGGTGGGCTTCAGAGAAGAAATCGTCCTTCCCCACCCCCTCCAGAGCCAGGTTAAGGGCCGAGTTGTCCAGAAGAATGGAACCGAGCAAGGCCCGCTCAGCTTCCAAATTGTGAGGTACGACTCGGTCCGTGGCAGTAGTGGTAGGCATGGGAGGAAAAGTGTTCCCGGAATGTCAAAACTAAACGGAGAGAGGATTATACCAGATGGGAAAAAGTCCGGAGGAAATTTTCGCCCGGCCGCGAGACAGCAATGCGAAAACGGAAGTAGCGCGGGCGTCCCGGCCGCGCTACTTCTCCGAAGGTGGTTCTTCGACTGCCGGCTTTGCCTCCGGCGCAGGCGATGGCGCTGGAGTTTGGGCTTGAGGCTCCGCTTTCGCCCCGCCCTCTCCTTCCACCGTCACCTTGACGAAGGCCGTAACATCCCGGTGCAGTTTTATCGGCACATCATACTCACCCAAAACTTTCAGGGGTGACGTGAGAGCAATCTTCCGCTTGTCGATGGCGTAGCCTTGGGCCGCCAATTTCTCCGCAATGTCGATGGCAGTGACCGAACCGAAGAGCGTTCCCTTCTCTCCGGATTTCCGAGTCAGGGTTACGCTGACACCCTGAAGCAGCGTCGCCAAGTCTTCCGCATCGCCCTTTTCCTTCGCTTCCAGTTTGAGAAACCGGACGCGTTGCTGTTCCATCCACTTGCGATTCTGAGGCGTCGCCGCAACGGCTATTTTCTTGGGCAGAAGATAGTTGCGCCCGTAGCCATCAGCTACCTTCACCACCTGGCCTCTTGCTCCAAGCTTCTCAATATTCTCGAGCAGAATCACGTCCATCGTTCACTCCTTCTCGGGACTAGGGGCTGCGGCTAGGAAGTCTAAAGGTTAAAGGGTAAAGGATAAAGGTTCGGTTCATTAGCTTTTATCCTTTACCCTTTAACCTTTAGACTTCCCTAGCCCCTAGTCCCTGATTGTTAGACACCGGTGGAAAATGGCAACAAGGCGATGTTGCGTGCACGCTTGATCGCCAGGCTCAAAGAACGCTGGTGGGTCGAGCACGTTCCGGTAAGGCGGCGAGGCAGTATCTTGCCGCGCTCGGAAATGAACCCTCCCACCAGGCGGGCGTCCTTGTAATCGATGATATCAATTGCTTCCTCGCAGAACTTGCAAACCTTTCGCCGCCGGAAGAACTGCTTCTTGGGACCTGAGGGCCCACCCTCCCGCCTTGTTTGCGGGCGCTCCGGATCTCCAGCATTATTTCGGGGTACTGGCATATCGATCTACTCCTTCATGCAGTGGGTGCTTCCGCGGCCGGCTGAGTAGCCGGAGCCGCAGCAGGTTTGGAGCGCCGCTTTTTCGACTCCTGTTTTGCCCGCAGAGCTTTGAACTTCTCAGCGCGCTCCAAGTCTTCGTCGATCCGAACCGTCAGGTATTTGATCACCGTGTCGATAACCTTCAAGCGGCGTTCAAATTCCTTGACTGTGTCACCGGAACCCTGCAACCGGAAAAGAATGTAAATACCCTCACGTTGCTTCGCGACTCGATAAGCAAGCCGGCGGCGGCCTAGCTTCTCCACTTTTTCCAGTTTGCCACCCGTCCCCGCCACCACGCCTTCCATTTGGGCGATCAGCTTATCAACGTCTTCTTCGGTCACGTCGGGCCGAACGATAAAGATAATCTCGTAATTACGCATGGAACCTCACGATGGTTGGACTGAGACCCGCCGGTTAAAGCGGTTCATTGCCTCTTGCGAACCTTCTCGAAGAATAACATGCACAGCTTCACAGGCTTGGCTGAGCATTTCAGTCACTGTCTCCAGGTCAGGCTGACGGAATCGTCCCAGAACGTACGAAACCATGTCGCTTATGGGCTGCTCCGGACCCACGCCCATGCGCACGCGGACGAATTCACTCGAGCCGAGCGCGTCGATAATTGACTTCAGCCCGTTGTGACCGCCCGCGCTGCCACGCGGCCGGATGCGCAAGCTGCCCAGAGGAAGAGCCGTGTCGTCCACGAGCACAATCAAATCGCCTGTCTCCAGACCGTATTTCGCAGCCAGCCTGGCCACCGCCATTCCGCTCAAGTTCATATAGGTCTGGGGCTTTGCCAAAAGAACATCCAAACCCTCGAGGCGAGCGGAAGCTGTCAGAGCCTGGGCTTCGAAGCGCGTCAACTCCAGACCACACTCGCCGGCGAGGCGGTCCACAGCCATAAAACCCAGGTTGTGCGGCGTCAGCCTGTACTCGTAGCCGGGATTTCCCAAGCCTGCGATCATTTTCATTGCGCTCATGGCGAAAATCGAAACTCGAATTCCGAAATTCGAAAATCGTAAACCGAACCCCGAAGGTGCACTCCCCTTTTCGAATTTCGAGTTTCGAATTTCGAGTTCCGATTTTGGACTTTCCAGAATGCTAGCTTTCCTTCTTCCCTTCTTTCTTCGTTTCCTTCTTGACTTCCTTCTTCGCTTCCGGCTCTGCTGCTTCGCCTTCTTCCTCCTCTGCCTTGCCCTTTCGTATAACCTCGGGTTCCCCTGGCGCAGCAGCAACTTCTTCGGCAGCGGGCTTTACCTCTTCTTCCGCTTTCAGTTCCACTACGTGAGCAACGACGCGCGTGGGATCGGTCAACACCTTGACCTTCGGATCCAGCGGCAGATCGGAAACGCGAAAGCTCTTGCCCAGCTCCAGGCCGCTCACCTCGGCTACGAAATGCTCCGGAATATCGTCCGGAAGGCATTCCACATCCACTTCGCGGAGCACAAACTCGAAGATTCCGCCTTGTACCTTCACGCCCACCGGCTCGCCAGTCACGTGGATCGGGACTTGGAGTTTCAGTTTCGTATCGCGAGCGATCCGAACCAAATCAACGTGAAGAAGATGGCCATCGACGGGCTCGGTCTGCCACTCGCGGATCATCACCCGAGCCGGGGCCTTTCCCCGAATCTCGAGCGTGAAGATGGCATTGTGGCCGGACTCGGATTGCAGAATCTGGAGAATCGCCTTGGGATCCACCGCCACGGGTATCGCGGGCCCTCCGCCGCCGTAGACCACGGCCGGGATGCGTCCGGCGCGCCGCAGGCGCCGCGCAGCATTCTTTCCGAAATCCTGACGCGCTTCCACTTCTACAGCTTGAACCTGAGTCATACTTTCTACTCCTCATCGCAACAACATTTCGCCTGTCATTCCGAGCGCCGCGAGGAATCTCGCCCTGCGCCCGCTCGCCCTCCAGTTTCACCCGGCCAAAATCAGAGCGAGATTCCTCGCTGCGCTCGGAATGACATCGCCAACACCGGCCGATGGGCAGACGCCGCCTCTCCACCGCCTCAGATAAAGAGTTTGCTCACCGACGTCTCTTCGTGAATCGACCGGATGGCTTGCGCCAGCAACGTGCCCACACTCAACACCTTGATCTTTCCGCACTGCTCCGCCGGGGCCGGGAGTGGAATGGAATTGGTCGTCACCACCTGCTCGAGGGGCGCGGCGCAGATCCGCGCCACGGCGTTCTCGGCAAAGACGCCATGCGAGCAACAAGCATAGACCTTGGCGGCGCCCTTTTTGGTCAGCGCCTCGGCGCTCTTTGCAAGAGTGCCCGCCGTGTCAACCATGTCATCAACAATCAGGCAGGTCTTACCTTCGACCTCCCCAACCACGTTGAACATTTCCACCACGTTAGCGTCTTCGCGGCGCTTGTCGATGATCGCCAGAGGCGCGTGGAGCCGCTTGGCAAAAGCTCTTGCCCTTTCCACTCCGCCCGGGTCCGGGGAAACAACCACCGGGTCAGTCAGCTTCAACCGCCGAAAATAGCGCACCGTGACCGGTGTGGCATAGAGGTGGTCCACGGGGATGTTAAAGAAGCCCTGGATCTGACCGGCGTGCAGGTCCAGCGCCAAGACGCGATCGGTACCCGCTGAAGTCAACAAATCGGCAACCAGTTTTGAAGAAATGGGAACCCGCGGGCGGTCCTTGCGGTCCTGCCGGGCGTAACCATAGTAGGGTATAACAGCGGTAATCCGCTCCGCCGAGGCGCGTCGCAGGGCGTCCAGCATCACCAGCAGTTCCATCAGGTTGTCGTTAACAGGGTTGCAGGTAGGCTGGATGGCGAAGACGTCAGCGCCGCGGACGTTCTCGAGGATCTGAAGACGAACCTCTCCGTCCGGAAAGCGCCCAACGTAAGCTTTGCCCAGGGGGACCTTTAGATGCGCGCATATCTCCCTGGCGAGACCTGGATGAGCATTCCCACTGAAGACCTTTAGTTTGTGCTGAACAGGGTCCATCGTCCTTTTATCCTCACCACGGTCTGGAAAATCGAATCCGAAAATCGAAAGTCGAAATTCGAAATTCAAAAACTGAAATTCGAACACCTAAGATCTACTCGAGCTCCGATTTTCGATTTTCGGTTTTCGGTTTTCGATTTGCGAATTTCGACAACCGAACTTGGCTGGGAGGCCTGGATTCGAACCAGGGTTCCATGCTCCAAAGGCATGTGTCCTACCACTGGACGACCTCCCAACGCTGCCGTTGTAAGGGCGGCCCTTGCGGCCGCCCTCAGGCAGCCGCTACGTTTACCCAGGCCAGCGAGGGCAACCACAAGGGTTACCCCTACGCCTTCCATTGGACGCACAGGAGTCGCCGGTAATCAGCTCGCGACAACGTGCGTGACGGGAATACGAGCCACCCTTTAGGGATTAGCTTGGATGCGTGGAGCAACTGATGAGCAGATTCAAAGACCGCGTAGACGGCAGAACCACTCCCCGTCAAGGAGGCGATCTCGGCTCCGGCCCGGATGAGAAGTCGCTTCAAGCGCGCCAACTCAGGCCACCTTGCGAAAACGACGCGCTCGAAGTCGTTTTCGGCCGGTCCCCACTCGAGCAGGGGAAACTGTGGCCACGCACCGACACTCTTAATGCTACGGAGTTTGCCTTGGCTTGTCAACCGCAAACCTGCTTGCTGATAAGCCTCTGCCGTGGCGATTGAAAAGCCCGGGAAAACCACCAGGCACTGGCGTGCGGGAAGATCGGAAAGCGGATATACGTCTTCGCCGCGCCCGCACCCCAGAACCCTGCCGCCCAACAGGAAGAGTGGAACGTCCGAGCCCAGTTGGGCGGCCAAGGAAAATCGCCGGCTGGGCGGCAGCTTCTCACCCGTCAACCTTTCCAGGCCCTCCAGCGTGGCGGCCGCATCACTGCTGGCTCCGCCCAAACCGCTTCCCGCGGGAATCTTCTTCTCCAGCCGCGCCGTAACCCCGCCTCGGAAGTGAACGGCGCGACGCCAGAGCTCGCAGGCCCGATAGACTAGGTTTTCGCGCCCGGAGGGTATCCGGGGATTGTCGCACTCGAGACGTATTCCCTCTCCGGCGCGGGAGAGAACAATCTCCAGCCTGTCGTGTAGCCCAATGGTTTGATAGATGGTGCGGATTTCGTGATAGCCGTCGGGGCGCTTCGACAAAATCCTGAGCCCCAGGTTAATCTTCGCGAAAGCGCGTAGACGAATGGACTTTTGCAAGTTCGTGGGGTCGTAGCGCGGGCGTCTGGCCCGCGCTACGAATTATTTCTGGGAGGCACGTTGCTTCGCCAAACGGACCTTCAGGTCATCGAGCTCACGTTGCAGCTTGGCAGCCTGGTCAGCATCGAAATCGCTCGAGCCCGCCTGCGGCCATTCCTTGAGAGCGCGTTCCCATTCCTGTTCGGCCTGGGTATCTTTTCCCATGCGCAGGTAGACGCGGCCCAGATGCTCGAGAATGGTCGGATCGTCGGACATCAGGCGCGCGGCTTTCTCCAGGTGCGGTTCGGCCAGATCGCAACGGTCCATCTTGTAGTAGGCCCAACCTAAGCTATCAAGGTAAGCTCCGTTGTTGGGGTCCAGGCGCAAAGCCGTCTGGATGTATTTCACCGACTCGTCCAGCCGCACTCCGCGGTCCGCCAGCATATAGCCAAGATAATTTGCCGCCGAGGCATTTAACGGATCGGTGGCCAGGACTTTCTTGAACTGCTCTTCGGCCAGGTCGTATTTCTTCTGCCGTTCATAAATGGAGCCCAGCAGGAAGCGCGAGTACTCCTGCTCCTCCGGTTTGCTGCTGTATTGCATCGCCTTGTTGACGGCCTGTTCGGCATTGTCGAACTGTTTTGCCTGAATGTAGACTTGCGCCACGGAGAGGTAAAGCTCCCGGTCAGCCGGGGTGTTGTTCATGAGCGCGTGAAGTTGCTTCACGGCTTCGTCTACTCGCCCCAATTCACCCGCCACATACGCGCGCAGAATGCGCAACTCCCGTTCATCAGGATATTTCTGCACTGCGGAGTCCAATTCACCCACGGCCTGGGGCAGTTGGTGATTCATGCGCATCGTGTCGACGATAAGTTGCTCTCCGCGACCCGCCTGGCCTGGCAGCCCAACAATCTGCCGAAAGGCTTGCAAGGCGGGGTCGTATTTGTGTTGCTCGCGGTAAATCAAACCCAGCTTCTCGAGGAAGAGGGCGCGATTGTTCGCCTCCCCCGTAGTGTATTTGTCCCCTGCCTGCTCCGAACCCTTTACCAGTCCCTGCAAGAGCTCAATGGCCTTGTCCTGATTTCCCACCGCGTCCTCGAGCAACGCCTGCTGATACGGGATCTCCGGATTGTCCGGGTTATCGGAGTGAAGAGCCTTGGCGCGCTCGAGCTCTTTGCGGGCTTCGTCGTACCGCCCTTCCTGCCGGTCAAGCTCCGCCATCTTGAGATATGTTACTGCGTCGTCCGGATCGGCTTTCAGAATCTTCTCAAATTCCGCTCGGGCGGCCGGAGTGTTTCCCATGCCCATCAACGCCTGCGCGTAAGCCCGGTGTAGTTCCACATTCTCGGGGTCTTTCGCCAAGGCCTTTTCGTACGTGGCCACGGCAGCCTCATAGTCCCGCGTCTCCGCATACGAGTAAGCCAGCATGCCGAGCAGCGGCGGATCCATATCGTCTTCGGGAATCCTCTTGAGCTGGTCGACGGCCCCGGCATAGTCGCCCTGCTCGAAGTAAATCTGCGCCAGACTGCTCAGGCCCTCTTTGGAATCAGGGTCCACATTCAGGACCTTCCTAAAAGCCTCTTGGGCCTTGTCGGGCTGGTTGTCCAATTTGTAAAGGCGCCCCAGACTCTGCCAGGTGTCCATGTCCGAGGGTTGCAGGCGGCCAAGAGCCTCCATGTGTTCGATAGCCTTGCCGAGTGCTTCCTTGTTGACCTTTTCAGTCTGGTTCTCGCCCAACATGTGATAGTAAATCCGGGCCAGCAACCGGTGGGCATCCGGGTAGTTGGGGTCCGACTTCAAAACGTCTTCAGCTTCTTTTATCGCTTCTCCGACACGTGCCACACGCCAGTAAAGCTCGGCCAACTCAACGCGGAGGAACAATGATTCCGAATCGGCGGCGATGGCCAGTTTATACTCGGAAATGGCCCGGTCGACATAATCGCCTCGGTTGTACACACCCGCCAGCTCCTTATACCGCCGCGCCAGCATGAAGTGGTAATAGGCTTGGGCGTGATCCGCGACCGCCGCAGCCGTCTCTCCAGACGGTTTGCCCGTCCCCGATGGGGCGGCATCTTGCGCGAAAAGCGTCGTCGCACCGACCAAGATAACACCCGCTCCCACCCCAAGTCGTTTGATAAGTGTATGCATACTCCCTTTCTGCCCCGCAAAAGTCTCTCACGTTTAGATGCAAATTATCGCATTTAGGTACCGTGGTGTCAAAAATCAGGTGTCAGGACGTGAGTTTCGACGTGAGTTTCGACGGTGCGCCGGCTGCGGGTTGGTGTATAATTGCACCTCCGGGAGGCTTGGCCCCCAATTTCACGAATAATTCAAACCGCGTCTGGACAGCCGCTTGCTTACGCGGAGAATGGACCGAGCGCGAACCAGACAAAGTCACGCACCGGTCCCCTAACCTGCTCGAAGGAGGAAACTATGCACATACTCTGGTGGATCATCGTCGGGCTTATCGCGGGCTGGCTCACCGGAAAGATCATGAAGGGAGCCGGATATGGTGTTATCGGGGACATCATCCTCGGCGTCGTGGGGGCTGTGATCGGCGGCTTCATCATGCGGCAACTGGGATTCGCCGGTCAGGGCGGCATGATCTACACCATCCTGGTTGCCGTGGGCGGCGCGGTTGTTCTGACGGCGGTGGTTCGAGCTTTGAAGCGCGTTTGACTCGCTCAGAACTTCTCGCGCTTCTGTCACGCTTAGGGCGAAGGCCAGGAGACTGCATTCCAAATCGGGACACCCCGAGGTGACACGATCTCTCGGCATATGTGAGATCATGCAGCCAGTGCGGACTTCGGCTCTGGTCCTTGCTTGTATCTTGCGTCCCGCTGGGTCGGTGCTTCTCAGCCCCTTGGGAGGTCACATGAAATTGAGAACAAGCTCGTGCGATTCACACATTAGTTTTGGCTGGGCTCTGTTGCTTTGGGCTGTTTTCGCGTTTCTGATTTTCCTTTTGACTCCGAGTGCAACCTCCGGGCAGACGAGCACCCCTCTTGTGCCGTCCTCTCTCGTGAGCGCCTCGGGGGGAGCGGCAAGCAAGATTAAGGCAGTCACAGCCGCACTCGACCTTTTGCATGACGGTATTCCCGCGCTGATCCATGGCGTGACTGTCGCCGATGACTACGACATTCGGACTTGGGACTACCTGGATCAGGTAATTCCCGCGCTAACCAATTTGGCCGTGACTCCGACGGTCCGCCTGACATTCACTCTGGAAGTCGACTCCGGCGTGCAGGGAGCCGTTGCCAGCACCTATATCTCACCTGTCGAGGAGATCAAGGCAGCCATCGACGCGAATACCGATTCACACCCCTTCATCATGGGGCAACCCGTCGATTCCAGCTACATGTTCTGTTTTACCCAGGCGGACCACGCCGCGCGCTGGCACGACTATGTCAATACCCTTGGTCGATACGTCGACATCTGGGAAGTCGGCAATGAGATCAACGGGAACTGGCTCTACAATTCAGGCTCCAACGCCGACGTAAGTGGACAATCCTGCCCCGACGACTGGCCTGGCGGCGTGCCCACCACAACCACCCAGGATGTCGCCGATAAGATGGCTGACGCCTTCAAGATCGTGAAGGCTGCCGGCAAGCAAGCCGCACTTACTCTAACGTTTTGTCCCACTGACTTGCCAGCCACCAATGACCCTTTTACCTGGCTCGACACCTATGTCACCAGTCCGGCGCTACGCAAAGGCATGGATTACGTCCTGATCAGCTACTACCCGGATGTAACGGGTTGTGGCTACGGACTGCCCAAAGCCTCCGACTGGGTCACTTGGTTCCGGGGAATTCAGTCCCGGTTTCCGTATGCCAAACTCGGCATGGGTGAATGGGGATACACTTCCGGCTCCCCCCCGGCGGATCTCTCGACGGTGCTCCGTGAGGGATACGAGATCGATCCTTCTGCGAGCTTGACCCCGGGCTCCTGGATCGGCGGAGTCTTCTACTGGGAGTTCGGCCTCACGGCCATACCGGATACCGGCCTGAATCAACTGGGCGAGCCCTCGGACTGGCGGGATGTGGACGGGGATCTTGAACGCCAGCGCTGATCGCACGCGCTTGACAGCCAGCCAAGCCGGTGTTAGTTTCTCTGTTCGTAATTGTTCTTTGAAAACTTTAGTTCCTGTGGTGCCCCGGCTGAAACCGGGGGAAAAGGGAAGGCCGTGAGAATCGGCTGCGGTCCCGCCACTGTGATCGGCGAGCCAAATCCTCGCAGTCCGTCACCCGACGGACAGCCACTTTTCCGCACTGCGGAAAGGGAAGGCGGAGGAAAAGGCGATGACCCGAGAGCCAGGAAACCTGCCCAGGAATAGAGACTCAGCCTAACTCTTCGACGGAAAGAGTCCTGAGGAAGACTTCAGAGCCTTCCGATTCCGTAACGAGGGATTGGGAGGCTTTTTTGTTTTCTTAGGCTCCTTCCGTTCGGGAGGTAGGGGCGGCCCTTGTGGCCGCCCTTCGTGAGGCTGCGGAGGGCGGCCACAAGGGCCGCCCCTACAAATGTGAACCTCGAGGAAGGAGACAACACGTGTTGGAACTTCATAGCTACAGATCAGAAAGCAGCATGCAAGATTCAGGATTCAGGAGTCCCATGGTTGCACTCGCGACGGGAAATAACCCCTCACCCGTCCTGCGACGGCTGGTGAAAGCGCCGTCGCAGGACACCCTCTCCCCTCGGGAGAGGGCTACGTTTTTAATTGCCCTACCACTGGTTTTGGGATTGCTGTTGATTGGTCTTGCGGCCACGGCGGCGCGCGCGGCTACGATCAAGGGCACGGTGCTCGATCCCAGCGGGCGGGCGGTGGCGAATGTGCAGGTCAGCCTGCTCCAGTCGCTCACCGCACTCGATGAGCGTCAGACAGACGCCAAAGGGGAATTCGAGTTTACTGGGGTCGCCAAGGGGTCATATCGTTTGGTGGCGAATGCGCCGGGCTTTTCAGCGTCGCCGGTGGATGTGGAGGTTCGCGAAGACCAGACCGCCAGCATGGACCTGCATCTGGCGCTGAGCGCCGTGCAACAACAAGTTGTGGTTTCGGCGTCGCTCGAGGGCTCCCTGGCTCCTCAACTGGGCTCGTCTGTCTCAACGATTTCCAGCCAGGAGATCGATGAGCGCGGAGCGCAGAACGTCACGGATGTCCTGCGGGGCGTTCCGGGTCTCGCCTTGGACGACACGGGGCGGCGCGGGGGCGCCACCGGCGTTTTCATTCGCGGCGGCGGCTCCGACTACAACCTGGTTACGGTGGACGGGATTCCATTGAATGAGTTCGGCGGCTACTTCGACTTCTCGCCTTTGCCTGCAGACGGGCTGGACAGAGTCGAAGTGACGCGGGGCGCGGAGAGCGCTTTGTTCGGCTCAAACGCCGTCACGGGCGTGGTCAACATCGTTACGACACGGGGCGAAGGCCCGCCGCATTTCGATTTCCAGGCCGAAGGCGGGAACTTTACCACTCGCCGCTTCGTGGCCGGAGGGAGCGGATTGACCCACGGCCTGAGCTGGGCTTATGACCTCTCCCGGCTCGATACCGGCGGGACGGTGACCAACGATGGGTACAGGAATCAGAACGCCATCGTGAGCCTTGGCTACGGCAGCGGCGAGCGGCGCCAAGCGGACTTTCACTTTTTGGGCAATGCGAATGTGGTGGGCGATCCCGGCCCGTATGGCTCGGACCCCGACGACCTCTATAACGCTCCCATCTATCCCGGAGGTCCTTCCGATTACCAAGTGGGCCTGGTGGCCCGCAATAAGCAAAACTTGTTCGGATACGAAGGAAGCTACTTCGAGCAAATCACTTCCCGTATCCGGCTCGTGGGGACCTTCTCGGAGGCGACGAACGACTACTACTTTTCCTATCCCGAGAGCGACGGCGGCGACTCGTTCTCCGACACCCTTCGCCGCGTGGTAAATGCCCGAAGCGAGGTCGCCATTTCCAACAAAGATTTTCTGGTGGCGGGATTTGAATATAACCATGAGCATTTCAAGGACACCTATGTGGCCGACGACAACGACAATCCGTTCAAATTGCCGCGGACTACGCTGGCGCCTTTCGTGGAAGACCGCTGGAGCCCTTCCAGCCGGCTCTTCGTGACGGCGGGCTTGAGGCTGGACGACCTGCACACTGGCTCTCTCCCGCCCGGCGATTACGGGACGCGCCCGCTCATCCCGAAAAGCTCCATGACCAAACTGAACCCGCGCGCCTCGGCAGCGTTCCTGCCGCGGGAATCGGATTCCGGATCGTGGCTGGGGGCGACGCGATTGCACGCGAGCTTCGGGACCGGCATTCGCGCCCCGGACGGCTTCGAGTTGGCAACCACGAACAACCCTCTTTTGAAACCCGAAAAGAGCATCAGCTTCGATAGCGGCGTCGAGCAGAGGTTTTTCAACGGCCGGACGCTCCTCGACCTCACTTACTTCTATAACAAGTTCGACGATCAGATTGTGACGCTCGGCGGGTCACTCACGAACCTCAGCACCTTCGTCTCAGATAACCTCGGCAATTCACGGGCTCAGGGCCTCGAGGCCTCTGTCCGCTGGCGCCCCACCGGTTCGCTCCAGGTGTCCGGAGAATACTCCCTGGTAGATACGGCCATACTCGCCCTGGATGGCTCGACGCTGGTTCAGGCGCCGTTCAGCGTGGGGCAGGAACTCCTCAACCGGCCGAAGCATTCCGGCGGCTTCAACATCACCTGGCAGCGCGGCCGGCTGACACTCAATAGCAATGCGTATCTGCGCGGACAGGCGCTCAACCTGGAGCCTAACGACGGCGTCTATGCGTGCGAACTGGGCCTTCAGTGTCTGTCTAACGGCAAGGGCTACGGGGTTCTGAACGGCGGATTCTCTTACCGCTTGATCCGCGGCCTCGAAATCTACGGGCACGTAAATAACCTCTTGGACAAGAAATATGAGGAAGTGCTGGGCTACCCGGCTCTGCCGCTCAATTTCCTCGCCGGGGTGAAGTTCACCTTCCCTGCGGAGAAGTAGGGCCACAACACCTCCAAGGCACCAAGACACTAAGAAAAAAGCTCCTTTTCTTCTTGGTGCCTTGGTGCCTTGGTGGTGAAATGTAGAGGTGGCTCTTGTGGCCGCCCTGGGCAACCACAAGGGTTTCCCGTAGAGGCGTGAACCTGAGTATGTCAAGAGAATGCAAGACCGCTCGCGCTCTGATGGTACTGGGTACGGGGTCGCACGTCGGCAAGTCGATCCTTACGGCTGCCCTGTGCCGAATCTTTGCCGACGATGGCTACCGCGTGGCGCCCTTCAAAGCTCAGAACATGTCGCTGAACTCGGCCGCTACGCCTGATGGGCGCGAAATTGGCCGCGCCCAGGCCTTGCAAGCCGAGGCATGCCGGGTGCCTGCCTGCGCCGAGATGAATCCAGTGCTGATCAAACCTTCGTCGGACACAGGTTCACAAATCGTTTTGCTGGGCCGAATCTGGGGCCAAGTGACGGCGGCGAACTATCACCGGCACCGAGTTGAGGAACTCTTCCCGGTGGTTCTGGAAAGCTACAAGAAATTGGCGTCCGAATATGAGCTCATAATTCTCGAAGGAGCAGGCTCTCCGGCCGAGATCAATTTGAGAGAACACGACATTGTCAACATGCGCATGGCGCATGCGGCGAGCGCCGCCTGCCTGTTGGTAGGTGACATCGACCGAGGCGGCGTTTTCGCATCTCTCCTGGGCACGCTCGAGCTGCTGGACCCCTCTGACCGGGCCTTGATTCGCGGGTACGCCATCAACAAGTTTCGCGGAGATATTTCGCTTTTGCGGCCTGGGCTGAAGATGATGGAACCCCGGCTGGGAATCCCGTGCGCCGGAGTGGTTCCGTACCTGCACGACCTGGGGTTAGACGAAGAGGACGGGGTGGCGGTCGAAGACCGGCGCAGCGTCGGGAGGGTGTGGAGAGAATCTGTAGGCGGCACACCACCCCCAAACCCCCTCCTCATCGAGGAGGGGGCTCCGGGCCGCGGCGGCGCCACCAGAGTCGTGAATCCCCTCCTCGATGAGGAGGGGACTAAGGGGTGGTGCGGCGGTTCGCGGGAGAGGCCGTTGCGCATCGCAGTCATCGCGTTGCCGCACATGTCCAACTTCACGGACTTTGACGCCCTCGCGGCGGAACCCTCAGTCGCGCTGGCATTCGTCGACCGTCCAAAGGACCTGTCCGCCGCCGATCTCGTGATTCTGCCTGGCACCAAGCAGACCCTCAACGACTTGGAGTGGTTACACCAGCGTGGGCTGGTGCCGCCCCTTCTCGGCCACCCGGCGCGCGGCGGATGCGTGGCCGGAATCTGCGGCGGCTTCCAGATGCTGGGCGTTAAAATCGATGATCCACAAGGGATCGAAAACCGCGGTCAGCCGTGCGCACACCAGGGTCTCGGTCTGCTTCGCATGTGGACAGTCCTCCAGCCCGAGAAGATTACCCGCCCGGTCGGCGGACGCATCTTGCGATCGGTGATCTTCGGGCAGCAGGCGAAGGAGTGCGCCTTTCGCGGGTACGAGATCCATGTTGGCGAGACGGTGTATGCGGAAGAGGCCGCGCCCTTCGCGGAGATAACGCGCGCCGGCTCGAGCGCCGTCGTCGCTGACGGAGCCGTCAGCACGGACCAGCGCGTGTTTGGCACCTACGTGCACGGAATCTTCGACGATGACAGTTTCCGGCACGCCTTCCTCCAGGCAGCGCGCGCAGCCCGCGGCCTGGCGCCTGTCGCGGCCAGGGCTTTCGTGGCGGCGGGACGGCAATCCCGCTTGGACCGCCTCGCCGCGCATGTGCGACGTTCGCTCGATCTCGGCATGATTCGGAGTTGGATCGGTGGGGCTGAATCGGGAGATCAGGTGATCGGGTGATCGGATGATCGGGTGATCGGGTGAACAAAGCACGAGGCGCGACTTGTCTTTTGTTCACCCGATCACCCGATCTCCCGATCACCCGATCCTTACAAGATGTTGCCGCTCCTGTGGTGCGTGCGCAAGCATTCGAGCTGGTCGATGGCAACCGCCACTACGCAGGCTCCACCAGCAATGGAAATACTTCCCTCGATAAGATGCCGCATGACGTCGGGATGGCCCGGCGTGTGAATTAACACCGCTTGCACAATGCCGTGGGCGGTCACCACGAGTCCCGTTAAACCGCACAGTACCAGAATAGCCATCCGCAATACCGTCTTCATTGCAGTCGCACCTGGCCTTTCAAGTTATGGAGCCGAATACCTTCCCTGCTAGCTTCATACACCTAACTCGGGCTTGGGTCAACTGGCACTGCTCGATTCCGTGAGACGATTTTAACAGGCAGGGCTACACACTGGGCGGGAGGCCCCAGCCCAGGCGAGCTTCGGGGCGGGTTGAATTAGAGGTTAAGGAGATAATCGGCAGCGGTCAAGTTGCCGAACTTCACGGCGTTGACGCGCTGGCCAACCACATTAGCAAAGTATTGCAGAACCGCGGTCAGTTTCAGGATCGCCTTGTTCTCGCCCACCCTCAGCAAGCGCCGCACAGCCAACGAGAGGAACTGCCAGCGGAAATAAAGGATCAGGAGGCGTTCATCGTGGGAATAGCGTTGATTCACATTCGCGGCGTTCTTGAGGAGATAAGTCAAAGCGAGGAAGTCGCATTTGAGCATCATGCGCAGCCGGGAGTAATCGACAGGGGCGCCGAACTCTTCCAGCGACTTTCGCAAGGACGGAAACTCCAAACGGTTCGCATTAGCAATGGATTGAAAGTATTCCCGGTCAAACTGCCGGCGCAGAATCCTCTGGCAGGTGACCTGGAAGTAGAAGAAGAATAACGCGGTTGAGAGGATCAAGACAAGCGCAGCAACAATCATGGCCATTTACCTGGTTCAGAAATTCGATTCCGCGGTGACCTCGGCAAGAGTAGGAATCTTGTGCCGGGCAACCTTAGTTTCTTTGTCTCTAAGACATACGATCGCGTAAGCCCACACCAACAGCATCCCAAGGTTGCAGATGGGCATAACGGAGGTTGTTATCGATTGAGCAAACCGCTCGCCACCGGTGAGATGGAGTAGGGCCAAAGCTGCAGTGGGACCAGCGAACTGGATGCCCACTCCACACACCAGGAGTCCAAGTTGATCGTCGGTTGATTCGATTTGTTGCAGTAGGAGGTACAGCAGGGTATTCAGTACCAAGCAAGTAAAGTACAGGTTTTGATTGAACTCGACAATGAAATAGGTGAAGAGGTGGCTGTAGTTGTGGGAGAAAATCAGGCCTGAAATGCCGAGGACGACTAGGAAGACAAAGACGAGCAACAACCGGGCGAAGCGCCACATCTTCTCCTCGTGCAAGCACGCCCTTCGGAAGAAGAGGCACACCAAAAGGAAGGCGCTGACAACCAGCAGGAAATCCGTACTCCAGTAAACGTAGAAGTACCGCCACGAGGACAGCCCGTATGCGTGCAACGCCCACCCACGCGCAGCCTCGAGGGCCAACAGCGAACCGAGATAGAAAACAACGCTCGCCTGCCCCTTCCGTTGTCTGCTTCCGGCCAAGTAAAGGAGCAAGCTGGCTTCAATCAGGTAGCCTGCGTACTGTAATCCGTAGCTGACTATGCTGCTGCCCATGAGCGATCCGCGAGCGAGTCATCAAACGACCGTCCTCCGGGTCACTCACGCGATTCGGAGGAACTTATTTTGCCGGCGGCTTCGGCGGTGGCGGCGGCAACGGAACAGGCGACGAGCCAATAGCCACCAAAGTCGGGCTCTGTGCCGTCGTCGCATTTCCAGCGACCATCTGCCGGACCGAAACGGCCGTCAGAACAACAAGCAATGCAAGCAGCAACGTGAGAACTAGATTCTTCATTTTAGGCTCTCCAGAACGAAACAGTACTCCCGGCTGATAGGCCAACCGGAAGAGGAGAGCCTAAGCTTTCATTTCAGAAAAGTCAATACATTTCTACGCATTTTTTGCGCGCAGAAATATTAGACATTTTGTCACTGAGCAGCGCTTTGTCCTGCGGTCGTCTGACTCCTCTAGCATCCTCCTTTCTTATTCGTCGCGATACTTATAACCGATGATCAAAGCACACTGCAACAGTACGAATGTACTACTACGGGGGTACTGGTCTTGCGAGCCTCCGGTTGACCACAAGAGGGGTGAGTGGCATCATACGTTTGTGTGGTCTCTAATGACCAGGGGGTGATGCGCAATGAGAAGCTGTTATTTACAGAAGCCAATTCTCTTGTTGGCGGGCTTGTTGGTGTTCGCTGGTCTTTCGCCGTGCTTCGCTCAATCCGATAGTGGGCAGGAACCATCGACGGGGCCTAACTCTGACACCGGCCCGACCGTTCTGGCTCCTAAGAAGACCCAGCCTGCGCCGCCGCAACCTGAAAAGAAGCCGGAGCGCATCAACCCCGACGAAGTCTTCAACCTCTCAACCACGACGAACCTCGTCAACGTTGATGTGATGGTAGTCGACAAAGACGGCAATCCCATCTCCACTCTCAATCGCAACAATTTCAAGCTTTTCGACGACGGCGTTCCGCAGACCATTTCGAACTTCGGCACCGCGGAAGCTCCCATGACCACTTGCATGCTGATTGAGTTTAGCAATAGGTATTGGGGATTCCTTTATCTGGCCCTCAGATACGGTTACAGCTATCTCCAATTCATTCAGCCGAAAGACTGGACAGCGGTGGTCTCATTCGATATGAAGCCGCAAATCCTGACCGACTTCACGCAGGACCGCAGCCAGGTTCGCGGGGCTTTGGATATGTTGCGAATCCCGGGCTTCAGCGAGATTAATCTGTACGATGCGCTGGCCTTCACGCTGGACCGCATGAAAGATATCAAGGGGAGAAAGGTTATCCTGGTCATCTGTACCGGCTTCGACACCTTCAGCAAGCTGACCTACGATCAGATATTGAAGATTGTGAGATCCTCCGACACGGCGATTTACCCGGTCAGTATTCTGGAGTTTATAACCGTACGTTCTCCGAGGGGAGATAGCATCAATTCCTTGCAGGCACGCAACGGACTCGAGACGATCGCCAAGTACTCAGGCGGCCAAGCTTACTTTCCTCGCTTCGAAGGAGAACTGGGGGGGATCTTCGAGCAGATCAACGGGCAATTGCGCACCCAATACGGCCTGGGCTTCGTTCCCACAAACGCTGCCAAGGACGGCAAGTTCCACAAGTTGAAGGTTGACCTTGTGGATGACCAGGGAAACCCCTTGCGGATCGTCAATCAGAAGGGCAAAGTCGTTAAGTACCGCATCGTGTCGCGCGATGGGTATTACGCGCCAAAATCGTAGCGATCAGCCGTCAGCTATCAGCTTTCAGCCGTCAGGCATGAGTAACCGGTTTCGCCTGTCGCGCTGAGACGTTTGCCTATCATTGATTCTGCTGAGAGCTGAGAGCTAGTGGCTGAGAGCTTCTTTTAGTGCCGAAAGTGCCGCGCGCCAGTGAACATCATAGCCACTCCTAAGCGGTTCGCGGCCTCGATCACTTCCTTATCGCGAACTGATCCTCCCGGCTGCACCACTGCTGAAGCGCCGGCTTGCGCCGCTTCTTCCAGTCCATCCGGAAAGGGGAAAAAGGCATCCGAAGCGACGACGGTTCCCTTGAGCGCGTGCTTCAGTTCGCGCGCCTTGGCGGCGCCCAGCCTCACTGAGTCAACGCGGCTCATCTGGCCGGCGCCGACGCCCACCAGCACTCCCTCGCGTGCGTAAACGATGGCATTCGATTTCACATGTTTAACCACGCGCCAGGCGAAGACCAAGCCTCGCATTTCACTTTCAGTAGGCTGACGCTCCGTGACGCATTTCCAATCCCGCGGAGAGGCGCCCAAGGAGTCTGGCGACTGGACCAGCAGTCCACCGCCGATGACCTTGAGTTGTAATCCTTCCTCATCGCCGGATTGCACGCCCATGTCCAGCAAGCGCAGATTCTTCTTTTCCCCCAGGCGTTCTAACGCAGCGGGCTCGAATCCCGGAGCTGCCACGGCTTCGACAAACAACTTGCTCAGCGGCTCTGCGGTTTCCGCGTCGAGGGGGCGATTAAGAGCGATGACGGAGCCGTAAGCGGAGACCGGGTCTACATCGAGTGCGCGCTGGTAACTCTCACGGAGGGTTGCGGCGGACCCCACGCCGCAAGGATTCGTGTGCTTAACGATCACCGTCGTCGGCTCGTCGAACTCCTGCACCAGCCGCCAGGACGCCTCCAAATCCACGAGGTTATTGAAGGAAAGCTCCTTCCCCTGAAGTTGGCGCGCGGAGGCCAGGCCGCGCCCCTGGGCAGCGGGGTCGACGTAGAGGGCCGCTCGTTGGTGAGGGTTCTCGCCATAGCGCAAATCCAGCGTCTTGCGATAGTTCAAGTGCAGGCGTTCCGGCAGGGCCGTGCCGCCCGCCCAACGTTGCAGGGTGGTGGAAATCGCTCCATCATAAGCGGCCGTGGTGGCAAAAGCCTTGCGCGCCAGCCGGGCGCGGGTGTCGCGCGAAATGCTGCCCTGGTTGGCGCGCAGTTCCGCAAGCACCACGCAGAAGTCGGCCGAATCCACCACCACCGTGACGTCCTGAAAGTTCTTAGCCGCTGACCGGATCATCGACGGGCCGCCGATATCGATGTTTTCGATAAGCTCCTCGAGTGTCACGCCAGGCTTCGCGGCAGTTTTTTCGAAGGGGTAGAGGTTCACGGCCACAAGGTCAATGAACTCGATTCCCTGCTCCGCCACCTGCTTCTGGTGTTGGAGGTTGGAGCGAATAGCGAGGATTCCCCCGTGGACTTTGGGGTGCAATGTCTTCACTCGTCCATCCAGCATTTCCGGAAAACCCGTCACTTCCGAGACATCCCGAACCTCGAGGCCGGCTTCCCGCAGCAGCTTGGCCGTGCCACCGGTGGACAATATCTCGACTCCTAATTCCACCAAGCCACTGGCGAACTCCACTACTCCGGTTTTGTCACTAACGCTTACCAGCGCTCGAGAGATTTTTCGCATAACTTTGTCTCCTAACCTATGACGACACTCCTTGGCGGAGGAGTGGCAGGGATGATGAACGCGGAACAAGAACTCAGTCAACCACCCCTCCCCCCACTTTATACAAGGACGGGAATTTCATCTGTAGGTGGTTGAGCCGGCTTGTCATCTTGGCTCGGAATGATGCCAGCTACGCTCTGACCGCCTTGAACACCAGCTTGCCATCTTCGGTACCCACGCAAAACTGCACGCTGGAGCAGCAGAGCAGGGCCTTGATCTGCTCTGTCTTGTCGCAGAGGAATTTCTGGAACCGAGCCGGGTCAACGTTTTCAACTCTCCGCCCTATATCACGCTGCGCGCTGATTATGGCCTGGAGAATCTGGTCTACCGTCTCCGGTTCGGCCTCCGGATCCGAGCAAACTATGCGGAGTGTCTTGGCAGCGGTCAACGCTTCCAGCCCGCGCTTCTGCTGCGCGAACTGGCCGCGCCCCTCTTCCTTATCCATCAACCTTCTCTTCCAGAGCGCGTTCTGGACGGCATATTTCTGCGCTAGCGCGTTGAGCTTGTAACGTTGGCCGAAGCTCAGGTCGGATTGATCGGCGGTGTGCCGCTTGATGAAGGTTTCAATGCGATAAACGAGGTCGCGCGGGGGACGCTCGGAGCACCCGTTGAAGTACACTTCCCACTCGATCTTGAGGCGGCGAATGTCGTCTTCGAGTTTAGTCAGTTCTTCATCGATAGTCACAGAAGCGCCTCATGAAGGAAGCACGGGCGGTTCGCCCTGCGGCCCAAAGCCCTGGGGCGACGGGTCCCGATCCGCTCCGGCTTCGCCATCTTCCCGATCGCTAGTCACATAAGAGCGGTGAATGGCTTGCAATCGGCGATTATACTCATGCTCGAGCGACGCCAGTCAATCGGAAAGTTGCGTTTAGCGCGGGCGTCTCGGCTGCTGTCGCGCGGGCATCCCTTCGCTCCGCTCAGGGCAGGCTCTGCCCGCGCCGCCTTGCGGGGCGAGACGCTCCCGCATCAGCCGGCGAGACGCCCGCGCTACACCCGTTGACGCTCTCCTGCAACTATGCTGAAATGACGCTGGGGTGATGTAAGGTAAGGGTGGCCCTTGTGGCCGCCCTCGGGCGACCACAAGGGTTGCCCCTGCTACGTCTTGCCAAACATGGAACATTCCGAACGTGAGGCCGAGCCGGGGATCACGGCGCTGCTCCGCCAGATTCCGGCTGTGAATGAACTGCTGAATCGAAGCGCCCTTAGAGATCTCGAGGTCCGCGTGGGCCGTCGGGCGCTCGTCGAGTGCACGCGCCGGGCGCTCCAGCGTCTCCGAGATCAGATCGTAGGGGGGGGCGTTGCAAGTGTTTCCCTTGCGGCGTTGGAACGGGAGATCGTCGGCGAGGCCGAAGCTGCCGCCCGCTTCTCGCTGCGGCCCGTCATCAATGCCTCAGGAGTTGTCTTGCACACCAATCTGGGCCGTGCTCCTCTGGCGCGCGAAGCGGTGGAGCATCTTGCCGAAGTTTCCACGCGCTATTCCAACCTGGAATACGACCTGGAGGTGGGGGCTCGAGGCAAGAGGGATGTCCACACGGACCGGCTCTTTTGCCAACTGTTGGGCGCCGAAAAAACTCTGCTCGTGAACAACAACGCCGCTGCCGTGCTGCTGGCTCTGAACACCCTGGCGGAGAAGGCGGAGGTAGTTGTCTCGCGGGGCGAGCTGATTGAGATTGGCGGCTCGTTCCGCATTCCCGAGGTCTGCGCCAAGAGCGGCGCCGTCCTGCGCGAGGTGGGTACCACGAACCGCACCCGCATTTCGGATTACGCGGCGGCCGTTAATGAACGGACCCGCGTCTTGCTGCGTGTCCATCCCAGCAATTTTCGCATGTTGGGCTTTACGGCGCGTCCTTCCCTGGAAGAATTCGTGGAGCTCGCGCAACACCACAACCTGATCGCGATGGAAGACTTGGGCAGCGGGTGCCTGGTTGACCTCTCGCCCGAAGGCATCCGGGATGAGCCCACCGCAGCCGCCAGCCTTCAGGCCGGCGTGGATGTGGTCACCTTCAGCGGCGACAAGCTGCTCGGTGGCCCGCAGGCCGGAATCCTGGCGGGGAAGCGCGAGCCGCTGGAACGAATCCGCCAGAACCCGCTCTTTCGCGCTCTGCGTGTAGACAAACTCACCATTGCGGCGCTGGAAGCCACAATTTTGCTTTATCTTCAGGAAAAACCCCAAGCCATTCCGGCATTGCGCATGATCCAGCTATCCAAGGAAGAAATCGGCCGGCGTGCCATCCGCCTGGAAGAAAAGATCTCAGCTCATGCCCAATTCTCGGTTCGTGTCCAGGATGGTGATTCAGTGATTGGTGGAGGTTCAACACCGGCGCAATCGCTCCCCACCGCTTTGCTGGCGGTGACGCATTCCCGCCACAGCGCGCAGGAACTCGAAAGACTTTTGCGCCGGAATTCACCTCCCATTATTGCTCGGGTTGAAGAAGACGTCCTGCTGCTTGACCTGCGAACCGTGTTTGAAGATCAGGACGAAGAACTCCTTCGAGCCCTGGAGGCGATCGAATAGAGAGCCTTTGGAGTGCGTCTTGCCGCCGCTTTTCACCGCGAGCTCGCGCGCGCCTTTGAGGACCAAGCACGCTAAGTACGACGGCCGGCAAGCCGGCCTGGAGAAAAGCGGTAGCAAGCTGCCGCACCCCGAACTTTATGCGAGCACTTGTTTTTGACGGAAGGCTTTCCCTGCGAGATATCGACACGCCTGTTCCCAAAGAGGGTGAGGCCCTGATTCGGGTTGCGCTGGCAGGGATCTGCGGGACGGACCTTGAGATTCTGAAGGGCTACTCCGGCTACCAGGGTGTGGTTGGCCATGAGTTTGTAGGACGTGTGGTGGAATGCGCGGATCCGGCGTGGCTAGGCGACAGAGTGGTGGGCGAAATCAACATCTCATGTGGCGAATGCGCGTGGTGCTTGCGGGGCCTCGGCCGCCACTGCCCCCGCCGGACGGTCATGGGAATCGTGAACCGTCAGGGTTGCTTTGCCGAATACGTGGCGCTCCCCACACGCAATCTCTACCGCGTGCCCGCCGCCGTTCCGGATGAAGCGGCGGTCTTTGTCGAGCCCCTGGCGGCCGCCGCTGAGATTCTCTCCCAGATTCGTCTCGAAGCTGGCACGAAGGCGGCGGTTCTTGGAGACGGGCGGCTTGGTCTCTTGGTAGCCCAGGTCCTGAAGAACGCCGGAGCCCAGGTGATCCTTGCGGGCAAGCATGCTTGGAAACTTGAACGGGCGCGACCCTGGGGCGTGAGGGTGATTACCAAGAGCGAGAGCAGGTTGCGGGCAGCCAGCATCCCCCTAGTGGTGGAAGCCACGGGCTCGCCCCACGGCTTGGAAGAAGCTTTGCGGCTGGTCGAGCCGCGCGGGACTGTGGTGATCAAATCCACTTTCCATGACCCCGCGCGCTTTGATGCCACCAAGCTTGTGGTGGACGAAATCACCCTCCTCGGATCGCGCTGCGGCGATTTCTCCGTTGCCCTGGACATGCTTCAGCACGACCGGGTCAAGGTGCGACCTTTGCTCTCGAAAGTGTTTCCGCTCGAGGAGAGCCTTGCGGCGTTTGAGTATCTCAAGCTGACGCCGTGTTTGAAAGTGTGCCTGGCTAATCGTCCTGGGCTGTAGCGCAGGCGTCTCGCCCGCTGTAGCGAGGACATCTCGCCCTCGCACCGCCTCGCGGGCAGAGCCTGCCCTGAGCGGAGCAAAGGAGTGCACGCGCCACGGCAGGCGAAACGCACGTGATACAGCCTGCACGCTGCGAGTTTGTGTAGCCCCCTCGTCGACGAGGAGGGGAGCTATAATAAGGCGGAGGTGTTTCGCTTGAACTGGAAACGAAAGAGATTCATACGAAGTACGATATGGGCAGGACTCGCCCTCTGGCTTTTGGCGATCGCGATCAGCTCACCTCTGATTGTTGGGGCTCAAGCCAAGAAGGAGACACCCCCCCCGCCCCCAGAGGATCTGCCGGGCCACGTGAACTACCTGGCCCAACAACTCTACGGCGTAATGCTCGAAGACGCGACGCCCATCACCGACCAAATTCAGAAGTTGGTGATCGCCAGGCTCGAAGAGTGGATGATGGATCGCTCGCCTTCCGATGTCGAGGTGCGCCGCGAAGTTGATATGGCCTTTTCAGAACTCCATTACCCGCTCTTTGGACAAGCGGCGGCCTTCGCCCGGCCGTGGAAGGATCAAGTGGTAATCGGCGCGGGATATACTCTAGGCTGGAGTAACATCGACCGGACCAGCGTCATCGCTATTTTCTCCAATCGATCTGGCCACAGCCACCTCGTGACTATAACAAAGTTTGTGCCGCGCACCGATCTTCATTATGCGTTCCCGCAGGAGCCGGGGGGCGATGCGTTTCGGTTCTTTGTCTATGGTTTCCGGTTGGGAACAAGCCAACCCCGCTTGAGTGCTATTTTCTATTCCTTCGACGGACAGATCCTGAAGTCTTTGTGGGAAGCCCATGATCTGTACGATGGCAAGTTTTACCTCGAGAAGGATCGAGTGGTGATCAAGTACCTGAAGGAGGAAGAATACGTCAGCGAAGCGGCCCACGGACGAAAACCTCCGCGCCACCAAACAGTCTACGCCATCACACCCGCAGGTGTGGAAGTGCAAAACGAGCAGGAAATCCCCTTTTGAGGCGGAAACTGGTAACTCGAAAATCGAAATTGGAAAATTGAAACTGGAAAACCGAGAAAAGAGAAGACCTCAGAGCACAGAATAGCTCTTCCAATTCGCGCCTTCTGCTTTCTGATTTCTGCCTTCTGACTCCCGTCCTACCCCAGCCATTTCGGATTGTGGGCAGTCCCGTCGAAGTCCGTAGTCGTCTTAAAGGGTTCGAACTCACCCCGTGCCGCCAGTGGCGCGGTTTTGGCCAAGAGCGCGGCAAGTTGTTGTTCTTTCAGAGGCTTGAAAGTGCGCGCGGCTTCCAGTGCCTGCTCGAGGATTTGCAGGCTGTCGCAGCCGGTGATGACCACGGAGGTGGGCAGATTCATGGCATAGTGCAGGCATTCCACGGGGGTTGCCACGTTGCTCTTCAGTACGAATCCGTCGCCCATGGACTTCATCCCCAGCACCCCAATCCCATGCTTGGTCAGAACCGGAACCACCTTTTTGGCAAAGCTCTTGAAGTGAGCATCCATAACGTTCAGAGGCATCTGCACCGCATCAAAAGTAAACCCGTGGTTGAAGGCGGTCTGCAGCATCTTCAAATGAATGTCCGGGTCCTTGTGTCCCGTGAAGCCAATGTAGCGGAGCTTCCCCGCTTTTTTCGCTTCCAGAGCCGCTTCGAACGAGCCGCCGGGACCGAAAATGCGCTCGGGGTCGCCAGGACGAATGACTTCATGAAACTGAACGAGATCGATAGTCTCGGTTTGCAGGCGGCGCAGCGATTCGTCGATCTGCTGTGCCGCCACATCCTTCACCTGGCCGTCAATCTTGGTCATCAAGAAGGCCTTCTTTCTGTAACCATCTCGCAAGGCCCTACCCATGCGCACTTCATTTACGCCGTCATTATAGTCCCAGCAATTATCAAGAAAGTTGATGCCCTTATCGAGGGCAGTTCGAATGATGCGAATGCTTTCCTCTTCGTCTTTTTGAAGGCCGATATGGAATCCGCCCAGGCCCACCAGCGATACCTTCTCCCCACTGCGTCCCAAGGTGCGGTAAGGTATTCCACCCGCGCCCAGGGTGGTGGGTTGAGCTGACGCCGCTTCTTCGAGGAACGGCACGCCTACAGTCGATGCGGCAATCCCCAGTCCCGCTTGGCCCAAAAACTCACGTCGATTGGATTTTCGTAAGCTCATACGACCACCTCGCGAACACAAAGGTTCTTCGCTTCTCTCAGAATAACAGACGACGCCTTGAGGTCCCTCGCCCTGCACAACGCAAGCAGTAGTTATACCAGCGAACGCGATGCCCGTGCTACGCAAACCTTCCGTGGTTCCTGACACCCGACACCTGACACCCGCTTTACTTCAGGTCGAGGCTTTGTAGCATAGCGTCGAAGGTGGGCTTGTAGGCCTCGAAGGAAGACTTCGGAGCGATGAAGATGAGCGAAAAAACGGAGCTATTTTGGCGAGCGGTAACCAGCAGGTCACGTTCTTTTTGGCCCGGCAGCGGCGAGTCAGTCTCAAGCAGCGTGGAGAGGGCCGAACGCCCTTTGAGATTCATGGCCCTTTGCTCGATCACCTGCAGGTTGGTGTTGGACTGCCGCAGCGTATCCAACAACTCCTTTGTCACATCTACCAATCCCCAATTTACCTGCTGGGGTTGAAATCGACTGACGGAAGCGCCGTACGCCTGGGCCGCACCGGCCTCCGCCATGTCCACGATTCCTCCGGGCGGAGTGATGGCGACGGAATCTTCGTTCTCCTGCACATGCCAGTTATCAGGGTAAGCGATAGAAAAGCCGTTGCCGTCAAACTTGGCAAGCCGGCTCGAAGGCGCCGGGGGAGGTCCAGGAGAGCTGGCGAAAACGGGGCGAGGGGGTTCCGCCGACGGCGGCGCGGGAAGATTGAGAAGGCGCTTTTTCACGTCCCCAAATTCCGGGCCGTCGGTCTTCCATTCCTTGGCGGGCCCCAAAAGCGCGATCTCGCTCTCGAGGCTCCTGATGCGGTTTTCAGGATTGGGATGGTCAGAGAAAAACTGGGCCGTCTTTTGCGGGTATTTCCTCTCCACGATCTCAAAAAAGCGGGCCATGGCGTGAGGATCGTAGCCTGCCTGGTAGAGGATGTAGGTTGCCACTTCGTCAGCCTGTGACTCGGCGGCGCGTGAGTTGCGCAGCAGAATGGAGTTCACGCCGAGATCCAGGCCCATCGCCGTCAACAAGGCCGTTAAACTCCCTGACTGGCCAAGCATTCCCCCCAGAATCGCCAGCGGCGCCCGGGCCAGCAACGCCTGCGAAGCCTCGTGCGTCCCGTGGCGCATCACCACGTGCCCGGTCTCGTGCGCCAGCACGCCTGCAACCTGCGCTTCGTTCTCAGCCGCGTCAATAGCCCCACGGTTCAGATAAACGTAGCCGCCCGGCAAGGCAAAGGCATTAATCTCAGGGCTGTTTATGACTTTGAACGTCCAGACATATTGTGAACTGTTATTGGGCGCTAGCGAAGCCAGCCGCCGTCCAAGGCTGTTAATGAAGCTCAACACCTGCGGGTCGGTTACGAAGGGGTAGGTCTGGTCAACTTCTTCAGCACTCTCCCTCCCCAGCTTCACGTCCTGCTGTAAGCTAAAAAGGTTGAAGCCAGGCTTGAACTCCGGAGCGTCAACACACCACGCCGGCCCCGGCGGCAGGAACAGAAGGGCCAGGAAGATTGACGCCAATCGTTTTGAGTAGAACCGTCGCCGCCAACCTGAGATCATTTGTTCACTTTCCTTCACACGACCCCTCGCCCAAAAATGGACGTCGAGTCAAGGTCCCCATTCGCTGTGACCGCCAATCTATAATTTACCATTCACTATTCAGAATTCCCCCCAGTCACCGGCCCCTCTGTATTTGCTACGCTCTCCCAATTCCTCTTCGATGCGGAGCAGGCGGTTGTATTTTGCCAGCCGTTCGGAGCGAGTGATGGCTCCGATCTTGATCTGCCCCGCGCCGGTGGCCACCGCCAGATCCGCTATCGTATCGTCCTCGGTTTCGCCGGAGCGCGCGCTGATCACGGTGCGGTATCGGTAGCGTTTGGCCAGGTTGATCACTTCCAGTGTTTCGCTGAGCGTGCCGATCTGGTTCATCTTGACCAGCACGGCATTGGCGGCTCCGGCTTCGATCCCTTTCCTGAGCCGGGCTGGATTAGTCGCAAAGAGGTCGTCGCCGATCAACTGCACGCGCGCGCCGAGCCGCTCGGTCAAGAGCTTCCACCCCATCCAATCGTCTTCGGCGATGCCGTCTTCGATGGAAATGATGGGGTAGCGCCCGCACCACACGGCCAGCCTGCACACCATGCCCTCCGCGTCTGTCTCCACGCCTTCCGCGGCCATGCGGTAGCGCCGATTGGCGTAGAAATGGCTCGAAGCCAGGTCAACGGCGATGGCTGCATCATGGCCGGGTTTGAGGCCTGAGCGCTCGATCGCTTCTACCATTAACTCGAAGCCCTGCTCGTTAGTCTTGAGCTCGGGCGCGTAGCCGCCCTCATCGGCCACGCCCGGCCGATAGGCGCCGTGGGACTTCAGTGTCTCCTTCATAGCGCGGTAAATCGCCACCACATCCGCCAGCGCTTCCGAATAGCGAATTGCGCGCAGAGGAATTACCTGGTAATCCTGAAAGTCAATGTTCCCGCCCCCGTGAATTCCCCCACTCAGGATGTTGATCATGGGCAGAGGAAGTTCGGCCGCCGAGACGCCGCCGAGATAACTGTAAAGCGGCAAGCGAGCGGAAGCCGCTGCGGCGCGCGCCACGGCCATCGAAACGCCCAAGAGCGTGTTCGCGCCCAGGCGGCCCTTGTCTGCGGTGCCGTCCAGATCAATCAGACGTCTATCCACAAGCTGCTGGTCCAGGGCGTTCACGCCGCGCAACGCCGGAGCAATCACCTGCGCGACGTTGGCAACGCCTTTCAATACCCCTCGACCGAGGTAGCGCTTCACGTCACCGTCGCGCAACTCGAGGGCTTCCGCTTTGCCTGTCGATGCACCCGAGGGAACAATCGCACGGCCGAACGCGCCGTCGTCCAAGAAAACTTCCACCTCGAGGGTGGGATTCCCTCTCGAGTCGAGAACTTCGCGCGCGCGAATGGAAGAGACTTTCGACATGTCTTGACTCTCAGCCGTCAGCTTTCAGCCTGGCGAAGGGGAACCCGCAGTCAGCCCCTAGCCCAAGTGGCCTGCTTTTCCGTACCCAACCTCGGTTCGATGCTGCAAAACGGGTGGTTTCTTGGCCATTTTTCGATTCGCTTAGCCTCTTTTGCACGGCCAAAACCAGTTCGTTTTCATCAATTCAAAAAGTGAAATTATGTGTTTTCAATAGCTTACTGGGTTCGGTCGTTCAAAATAGTATCTTTTTGCATCTTGCCGCCTGTATTCCCTGCCTGCGGGGTCGATTTCGGAGTCCTTTCTCGCGCCAGCCCAGCGGCGCGCTCTTGCGACAATCATGATAGGCTAGCGTATTGCAATGCTTCTGTCAAGAAGAAAGTGCAGGAGTCAAAAGGGCGGGCGCCAAGGGGAGGTGACAGGTCACATCCCGATTCATAAATCTTTTGACCGAGCCACCGTTTGCAGCGCAGCGGCCATTGTGTCCTCCAATCGTCGGGGACTCTCGAGCAGGAGGCGCTTGGCAAATCGCCTCACCCGCTCCTTGGTCATTTTGTCGCGGATGTATTCGACGGGCGACTTTCCATCCATACGCGCCAACATCAGCGCGCCAAGATGACGCATCGTCATTTGCTCAAAGTCCCCGAGGACTGCTGTTTCCGTTCCCCTGAGAAGCTGCTGCCAAAATTCACGGGCCGCTGAAAAGTATAGCCGGACGAACTGAGGCCGGTGGAACGCCTTCAGAAAGAGGTGATTGAGAAGGAACCCGGCATCGAAGGCGGGATCACCCCAGTGGACGACTTCGAAATCGATCAGGAAGATGTTGTTGCCCTGCACGAGCAGGTTCTTGGGGCTGTAGTCGCCATGCACTAGGGCAGTGCGGATCTGCCAGGAATCCTCGATCAAGCTATCGATGGGCAGGCGGACGCCCGGGTGGCGCGCTGCGGTGGTCCGGTAATAGGGATCGATGCGAAGCTGGTCGAAAACGGCTCGCTCCCGGAACACCGTGCTGAACGACGGTTCGCGCTGTGACGACGTAATCATGAGCGCCAGCAGCCTTCCCGCCTTTCGCGCCATTTCCATGTCTACCCGGCCCTCGAGCAGTGACTCTTTCCACGTCACTGACCCGGGCGGCGCCGCGGTCATGATAAAGAGGTAGTCATCGCGGCCAATGTGGATAACCTGCGGGAGAGACCCTGGGCCAAGTATGGGACCGAGCGCCTGAATGGCCTCCGCCTCACGAAAGATGCGGCTGCGCTCGGAGCGCCAGTCGTCCTTGACACGCAGCTTCGCGAGCGACTGCTTCACCACCCAGCGCCTATCTTCGCCATCCAGCCCCTTCCCCTCGACCAGCAACACGATATTGGAGACGCCGCCATCCAGTTCGCGGATGGACATCGGCGCGCCACGCGGCCAGAGCTCATGCCCCGCAAGATAATCCTTCACGTTGCCGGGGGAAAGGAGTAGGCGTTCGCTGTCCATTTCATTAGTGTCAGAACTATTAGGCTCCCCGCAATCTTCGCACGGCTGGCTGCGCGTGGAACCAACCTCATCAAGCATCTCTCCCGCCTCTTTCCTTAAGAAGCGTTGGCTTGCGACATCTTGAACTGGCCGTACGTTGCGCCGGTGGTTGCCGAGGCCTACAAACAGGATTTCGGCGTGATTGCTATGAAGACCGCGCAGGTTATTTTTCAGCCCGACCGCTCCACTACCCCTGTGCCCGAACGCGCCGCGCTGCTCAACCAGACGATTCCCGGCGACCTGAACCTGCACCAGAAAGCCTACCGTTTCGTGCTTAATAACCCTCACGTTTCGGCAGTTATCTCGCAGATGGAGAACGAAAAGCAAGTCAGAGAGAATTTACCTGTGGTGCGAGCGTAGCGCAGTTGAGGGGTGTGGCTCTCATTTGCCGGTTCTTAGTCCCGCGTCGCCGGAACGTGCCGCACCGTGGTCGCCTGTGATCCCGGCCCGGGTTGCGGCACCGGCTTCGGCATGTCTGAATCCTTGAATCTTGGCAACATCTGGTCCGCCATCGCCAACGCGTATACGGCTGAGGCAATTTCGACTGCGCCTTCTCTCACATCTTCTTCGTAAATTCGCTCGTAGGTGTCGAGATTGGTGTGATGGGTGAACGATCCATAGTCAAACGCATCCTGCGCCAATCCGATTCCCGGCAAGCCGGCGTTGCTGAACGAAGTGTTATCCATTCCGCCTGTCCTGCGGCTCTCGGAGGGGATCACTCCCATAAATCCCCAATCCGCGAAAGACATCATCACCTCGCGCACCATGTCCGCCGCGCCCGCGGGTCCAAAGACTGACGCGCCTCGCGGCTTCCCCGTGCCGGAATCGATGTTGAAGTAGGCATCAAGCTTCGCGTACTCCGGTTTCTGATTCTCAAAACTGCCGAAGTGTTGCTGCACGTATTCGAGCGAACCAAGCAATCCCTCTTCCTCTCCGCTCCACAGCGCAATGCGGATGGTTCGCCGCGGGTGCACGTGCAGCGCCGCCAGAAGCCGGACTGCCTCGAGCATCATCGACGCCCCGATTCCATTGTCGGTGGCGCCTGTCGCGTCATGCCACGAATCATAGTGGCCGCCGAGCATCACAATTTCGTCGCTCTTGTCGCCGCCCGCAATTTCCCCAATGGCATTAAACGTCGTCGTCCCTTCAGGATATTCCCGGTTCTGAATGTTGATCTTCAGCGTCACCGGTGTGCCATCGCTCATAATTCGCGAAATACGCCCGTAATCTTCGTTCCGCATCACCAGCGTCGGCGCCGCGCGCGTCCAATCATACGTTCCGTTCTGCTGCGCGATGATCACTCCATGCGCGCGCCCGGCATCGTTCACGCGCACCAGCGCGCCGTTGTCCGCCAGGAACTGATCCACTTGCCGCGAAACTTCCGCGCGCGTCATTTGACCTTCCGGCAATTTCGGCTGCTCGGGAAAACGGAATGGCCGCGGATTCTTGGCATCAAAGCGCGACTTCCATTCCTCATCGGAACGCCGCATCGGCGCCGGATTCATTTCCTCCGCTACTTCCACGTGCTTCCCCACGAACACAATCGCGCCATGCACTTTGTCTTTCACCGAATTCAAGTACGCATCCAGCTCGGCTTGCGTCGGCTGTTTAGGGTCCGCTGGTTTTTCAGCCGGCGGCATGGGCGGCGCAGCCCATTTCGGTCCCGGTGGCGGCGGCGTCCCGCCAAAGAAATTGAATCCTCCCCCACTCTGCGGCGCCATCCCCGGAGGATCGATCATCACCACGTGCGCGGTCACGATTCCCTTGGTGCTGGGCGTCCAGGCCAGCGGCTCCACCATCAACTGGCCATGAAAGGGTGTAACCGCTTCCGCCGACAATTCCATGTTTTCCCAACCAGGCACCGGCGTCGCCGCGCTCGGCGGCTGAAACGTCCACGGCTCGAGATGCGTATTCACGAGGCCCCAGGACGCCATGGTCTTCACCGCCCAATCATCCGCGGCCTTCAAATTCGGCGTTCCCGTCACGCGCGGTCCGTACACGTCAGCCACTTCGTGAATGATCCACATAATCTTCGAATTGTTGGTCTCTTCCGCGCGAATCTGCGCGTACACTTCCGGAAGTTCAGGCGCCGGCGCCGACATCGGCATCGCCGCCACCATCAAAGAACCCAGCACAAACGCACCAATCTTCGCCACGTTTCCTCCCACTCGTCAAAATGGAGTCACACGCGCCGTCGCTTCTTTTCACGAGTCTCCGCTCCGGCCCGAACGACAATGTACACCTCACCTCCTCCGAAAGCAATCACGAGGCGGGTCTTTGGCTCACCACTACCGCAACTTACCTCCCACCACAAACGTCCATAAGATTGGGGGCTGCGAACCTGGACCGGGGAGTTTACCTCGCCCTTATGTTACGTCAACCTGACCGGTTCGATCTGACAAGGGCCTAAAGCCGCCTCTACCGTTTGGGACGCCGGCACATTTTGTGGAACTTTTAGCCGGCCCAAACGGAATATGCCATGAAAGCAACGGATGATGGCAGGACTCACTGAGCTTCAAGATGAGCAGTTGCTGCGGATGATGCAGGCAGGGGATGAAGACGCCTTCACCGCGTTGTATCGGCGTCGGCAAGGGGGTATTTACCGTTTTGTGCTCGAGATGAGCGGCTCCGCCCCCCTCGCCGAGGACGTGACGCAGGAAGTGTTCATGGCGCTGATTCGAGACAACCTCGGCTTCGACCCGGCGCGCGGTTCGTTGGCCGCATATATGTTCGGAATGGCGCGCCACCACGCCCTGCGCTTTCTGAAACGCGATAAGACGTACGTCTCAATCCCGCAGACCTGGGATGGTTCGGGGGGTGGCGTCGAGCTTGCGCCTGCCGACGACCCACAATCCGCGCTGAGCCGCCGGGAGACGATCCATTCGGTGCGACAAGCGATCTTGAGCCTGCCCGAGCACTACCGCGAAGCCGTCGTTCTGTGCGACTTGAATGAAATGAGCTACGAGGATACTGCGTCGGTCCTGGGATGCTCAGTTGGCACGGTGCGATCGCGGCTGCACCGCGGACGCGCCTTGCTGGTTCAGAAGCTCGGGGTGAAGGTCGAAACGGGTAACGAGGCTGTCAATCCCAGCAGGTGTTTGGCATGAACTGCAAAGACTTCGAAAACACGATTCATGAGCTTGTCAGCCGGCGTTTGGCCGGCACGACAAAGCAGCTCGAAGCACTCGAGCACGCCGGCCATTGCCTCTGGTGCGCTCTCCGCCTCGACGAGGAGACCAGGCTGACGGAGAAGCTGCAAGCGTTCGCCGGCGCCCTTCAGTTGCAGCGCGCTCCGGCGCGGGTGGAAGAAGAATTGCTCCGGGCTTTTCGCGAAAGGAACGCAGCCGAGAGCGCCGCACTTCTGGGGATTGGCGGCAAGCGGCTCCGGCAGGGGTTGCGCTGGGGATTGGCATTTGCCGCAACCGTGGCGGCAGCGTGGATCATGATTTTCTTATGGCCCCATTTTCATTCCGGCGCAAGCGACCACCCAGATCGGGCAGCTAACCGCCGCCCGCCGGCGGCTTCTGAGCCCTCACGGACCAACTTAGCGCCGGTCACGCGCGCGGCAGGACCGGCACGTGCCGCCCTGAAAGGCGCTACGCCGCAAGCCGCTTACGCTTGGACTTTGGAGCGCACGGCGCTGGGTGAATCGGCAAGCGAGCTGCCAGCCGATTTCATATCTCTTGGGACTTGTGACGACTACCTCTGCATGGATGAGGCGACGCTGGTTCGTGTGTCGCTCCCTGCCGAGGCGCTGTTAGCGTTCGGTTTGGGGACCGGCAACGATTACTCCCCGGAAGGATCCGTCCAGGCCGATGTCGTCCTGGGGAGCGATGGAGTTCCTTTCGCGATACGGTTTGTAGATTAATCCGTAGGTGGTATGTGGCAGGTGGGGAAGAGAAATCAGCCGCGCCTGCCACATACCACCTACCATCTAGGGGAAAGTTGAGGAGATAATGAGAACAAATCTTAGGAATTCGAGAAATACGATCATTCGGGCGGCGGGGATCTGCTGCCTGCTGGTGGCTGCCGCTATGATGCCGAACGCCAGCGCACAAGACCCCCCAGCCCGCGGCGGGGGATTCGGCAGGGCGCGTTTCTTCGGCGCGGAACTCTTCTCGGCGGGCAAAGTCGTGACCGGCGCGCCCTATTCCGCGCAGGCGGTCACCGAGCACACACAAGTCCTGGCAGACGGGAACACTATTCATTCCACGACCACCGCGAACCTCTACCGCGACAGCCAGGGGAGGACGCGGCGTGAACAGGAACTCGGGGCCATCGGCCCGTGGGCAGCGCAGGGTGGCCCTCGAAAGGTAGTCGCGATTGCCGATCCTGTCGGAGGAGCTATCTACATGCTGAATCCCGATACACAGGTAGCGCGCCAGATGGCGTTCCCGGCGCGCGGGCAGGCAAGGCGGGAGACTGGAGAGGCGCGGGCGAAGCATGAGAACCCCAACGTCAAGACGGAGTCCCTCGGCACGCAAGTTGTCGGTGGAGTGACGGCCCAAGGGACACGCATCACACGCACCATTCCCGCCGGCCAAGTCGGCAACGAGGCGCCTATTGTGATCACGATTGAGCGCTGGTACTCTCCGGAACTGCAGACCGATGTGATGCGGAAAGAAGTTAACCCGCAGTTTGGCCAAACAACATTTCAGTTAACTAATATCGTGCGCGCCGAGCCCGAGGCGTCGCTCTTCCAGGTGCCGTCCAATTACACCATCAAGAGTGGCAGAACACCGGGTAACAACGGGCAAGCTGAAAAAACGCCGGTCGAACAGTAGGTAGGCAGGCAAGTAGGTAGGTTGGTTGGCAGGTGGGTGGATAGGTACGATCACCAGCCTTCTCCCTTGGGGAGAAGGTAGGTACGATCACCAGCCCTCTCCCTTGGGGAGAGGGTGTCTCGCTCCGGCGCTTTCATCAGCCGGAGCGAGACGGGTGAGGGGTTCCTTCCAAAGTGCCGCTCCCATCTGGACGCTGAGAATCTTTTTCCGATTTTGGCTCCCTTACCCACGGCTGGCTCGCCCTGGGCCAGGGGACCTCACCCGCTCCGCGAGCTTTGCCCGCGCCCACCGTGACAGAGCCTTCATACTTCATCCTCTACTCTTTCCGCACGCTGCTGGGCGTCAGTCCGGCCCCTCGGCGCTCCCTCCCACCACAACTTGTAAGTTGGCCGCACTCAGATTAAACTATGAAGGTAAAAGCCAAGAGGCTTGGCTTTATTTCAGCACAAGGGGGCGGCTTTCACCGCGGGCGAAGTGTCGAAACACTCGGCCTGCGATCCGTTCGAGCCCTTTCCTATGCAAGCACAGCAGGAAAACTCTTCTCATAATCATGGCCTCACTGCCCCGGAATTGGCAAAGACCGCCGGGACAGCCCCACCGGCGAATGAATGGAGTAAAGTCCGGAAGCTGGCTCTTCGGCACCTCAACCGCTTCATGTCTTTGGAAGCAAAGGTACTCAAGGGGGATGACCCGGACGCCATTCACGATATGCGGGTGGCCAGCCGGCGCTTACAGCAAGTGCTGGACTTGATTTTTCCCACTCCGCCTACCCGTGAGGCGCGGCGATTGCGGCGTAAGATCAGGCGATGCCGGCGCGCGCTGGGGGACGTCCGGAATTGCGACGTCTTGCTCGAGTACGTGGAGGCGCGGCTGGCGAGGCGCCGGAATTCCAACCGGGAGGTCTGGGCGGCCGTAAAACAGCACCTCGAGGAGCGCCGCTCCGAGAGCTTCGCAAGGGCCCTCCGCAAGCTCAGCAAGGTGAATTTAGCCGTCTTCTACGTGCGTACCAAGGCGGTTTTGGAGCGACTCAAATCAGCACTGGACAACCAGCCCCCCTCGCACGCCTTAGTACAACCCAACGGCTTGGGTCTGGAACCCTTCCCGCCACGGCTGGCGCAGGCGCTTCTGGGGGTCTGGAGCGAATTTGAAGCCCAGGTTGCCACGTCGCACCGCGAGGCCACTGCGTCCTCGATCCACGCCGCGCGCATTGGCGCCAAGCGGCTCCGCTATCTTCTGGAAGTGGTAAACCAGTTCGGAATCCCGGGCAGTTCGAGGGCGCTCGCCTGGCTGAGAAGAATCCAACAATATCTCGGTGATTGGCACGACATGGAAGTGTTGGAGGAAATGATCATCGACATGATCGCCAATCCCGAGTTCTTGCGCGATCAACTCCCCCTCGCCCTGGTCACTGGCAAAGTGATTTTACGCAACCGCGCCCTCAAACAAGGATTCAGGGATAAGTACTTCCGCCTAACGCTCAACCCCGGCAATCATGAGGAAGTCAAGAACTGGGCGAGGGAACTGCTGGCTCCGCCTGCCTCGGCCAACAATGGAGATTCTTCGCTCCGCTCCGAATGACATGTACTGTCATCCTGAGGAGCGTCTTTCGCTACATCCGTGAAGACAGGGGGCTTATTTTTCTGCGGCTGGGCGTTTGGTCTTTCCTGCGGCGGCCACCTCGCCATTGTCCGTAGGGTGCACGGCCACCTCGGGCGCCGGCACGGCAAAGAGGGGCTCCCGCGGTTCACCTTTGAGAACCCGAGAAATGCCTGTGCGCAGCCGCTCGAAGACCGTGTGGATATCCGGGGAGGCATCAATTACCGTGAAGTCATATTCTTGCGCCATGGCATCGAATTGCGCGAGCAGGGCCGTTTGGTAGCGGCGGAAACTCTCGTACATGTCGTCGCTGGGGTAGAGGTCCATGCCCGATTCCCAATAGTCAAACCCGGTCGAGAAGACCACACGGGGGATCAGATCGTCGACGCCAATGCGCAGATAGAACGTGGCATCGGGCTTTAGCGCAAAGCTGTGCACTTTATGAAGCCAGGCCGGATCGAGGCCCCTTACAATGGCTCGAGCCATCAGAGAGTAGATGTAACGATCGGTCAGGACCACAAATCCGGCGCGCAGCGCAGGCACGATCTCGTTCTCGAGTCGATCGGCAAAATCCGTGGCGTAAAACAGGCTCAAGGTGATGCGCCCTAGCGTGTGCCCTTCTTTGGCCTGTTGTATCCCCCTCGCCGCCAGTTGAGAACGCTTGATGCCGGTATCCAGCACCGCATGACCCTGCTGCTCCAGCCAGGGCCGCAACAGCTTGATCTGAGTGGAACGGCCCACCCCGTCGGTGCCCTCGATCACGATCAGTCTTCCGGTGAGCTCCCCAAGACCCATTTTGGGTAGAATCACGGAATAAGTTTCTCTCATGGGGCCACCCTCAATCGCTTGGCCTGAGTCAGCTTGGCTTTAACAATTTGGCGCATCTGTGCCTGCTGCTCTTCAATGGGAAGCGTTGCATCCACTGTGGTGAGGTCGAATTCCGCGATCATGCTCTCGTACTCCTCCAGAATTTTCCCTTGGAAGATATGAAAGCTCTGCTCCGGGTCTTCGTTCAACCCCAGGTCCATGCCCGCTTCATAGAACTTCACCCCGCTTCGCCCCAACAGGATGCGCTTCATGGCCACCTCGAGGGGAACCCGGAAATAGAAGGCCGCGGTGGGCTTGACCGCGAAGCTGTAAAGCTCTCGCACCCACTTGCGGTCCATCCCCCGCACCACATCGCGGGCAAAGGCCGTGTAGATGTACCGATCGCAAAGCACGACAGCCCCAGCTTTCAGCAACGGAAGTATGTTGTGCTCCATCCGGTCCGCGAAATCCGTGGCGTGCAGCAAGGAAAAGGTGGCGGGAGTCAACATCTGCTTCTTCTTCCCCCGCCGCGTAGTGTCGCGGACCAGCGGCGAGGAATTCCATTCGCTGAAGATAACACCGTAGCCTTCCGCCTGCAGCCACTGGTGCAACAGCATCAACTGGGTTGACTTGCCTGAGCCGTCGATTCCTTCAACCACAAAGAGTTTTCCGGGGAAACGATGCTCGCCGTATCGTTTCATTCAGGAATACCTCGTTCCATATTGCGAAGAATTAAGCACAAAGTCTATCACAACTCCTGCCTGCGCGCGAACGAGAAGCAACCGGTCTGGTGGGTCAGTTTGCTTTAGCGGCGCTCTCCGAGCGCCGGAACTCCTTGAGAATTCAAGACCGGCGGTCAGAGACCGCAGCTACAAAAATCAAACTGACCAACCACCACAACGGGTCTACGACTTGGAAGTCAAGCATTGCGATATGCCGTATCGAGGTTGTGGGAGCTAGCGCGGCGCTTTGGGCGCAGAATCGCTTGCTTTCGGCGGATCGCTTGCGGCTGATTTGGGTAATTTGAGGAGCGCGAGTTTCCCGGGCTGCTCCAGCCTCTCGGCTTTTGTAATTCCGGACCCTTCGGTTATGGTCAGAATCTGATTGGCTTCGATTTTAGTGAATTTTTCGATCTTCTGCGTCGTGGGCCACTTGATTTCGATCTCGTCGATCACTTTCGCTTCGCCGAGGCCGAAATGAAGGCGCAAATCGCTTTGCGACATCACGGAGGTCCCGCAGTGGACCTCGTCGATCTGCGAGTGCTTTCCCGTTCTCACGCGGGCGCGCGCCCCCACCGCAGTGCGGTTACATTGCGTCCCGATTAACTTGAGTTTGATCCAGTTGTTCTTGTTCCCCCCCTCATTGCGCAGCAGGGAAAATCGGTCATTCATATTGAGGACCAGTACGTCGATGTCCCCGTCGTTGTCGTAGTCCCCAAAGGCGCAGCCACGGCTGGAAAATTGTTCCGTAACTCCCGGTCCCATCTGCTTGGAGACGTCTTTAAACTTGCCGTTGCCGAGGTTCTTGTAAACCAGGCGTGGCGACTTGAAGGTAGCGTCGAGATGGTACTTTTCGATTTCAGGGTAAACATGGCCGGTGACGTGAAAAATATCCGTCCACCCGTCGTTATCGTAGTCCGTGAATCCCGCGCCCCAGCAGACGTACTGCGTATTCACGCCCAGGCCCGCGACGAAAGTGACGTCGGTAAAAGTGCCGTCGCCATTGTTGTGATACAGGTCCGGGGTATCGTCCGTGAAGTTAGTTTTGAAGATGTCCAGCCAGCCGTCACAGTCGTAGTCGCCGACGCCGACGCCCATGCCCGCCTGTTCCTGTCCGTCCTCGTTATAGGCGCACCCCGCCATGACCGAGATATCCGTGAACGTCCCGTCTTTATTATTGTGAAACAGGATGCTCGGCTCCGAATCCACGGCCACGTAGACGTCCGGCCAACCATCATTGTCAAAATCATACGACACGGCGGTGATCGAATAACGTTGACCCGGCTTCAGGATGCCTGCCTTTTCCGAAACGTCGGAGAACGTCCCGTCCTTGTTGTTGTGGTAAAGGATATTCATTCCGCCAGGAAGGCCGCGCGGCCCGCACATGACGGGGATCCCTTTCCACTGGCAATAGCCGGTCGCGCCCGGCACCGGCACTTTGGTAACGTCCAACTCGATATAGTTGCAGACGAAGAGGTCCAGGAATCCATCCCGATCGTAATCGAGCCAGGTACATCCGGAGCCCCAGCGAACGCGGTCTTCCCAGAGGCCCGCTTGCTTGGTCACATCCGTGAAAGTTCCGTCATGATTGTTATGCCAAAGGATGTTGTGACCCCAATAGCAGCAGAACAGGTCGTCCCAACCGTCGTTGTCGTAGTCGCCGACGCAGACGCCTGTTCCCCAGCCGGTGCGTCCCAACCCGGACTTCTCCGTGACGTCGGTGAAAGTTCCATCACGATTATTCTTAAAGAGGTGTTGGATTGGCGCTTTCCCAGGTGGGTAGGGCAACTCCTCGAAGCGTACTCCATTGGTCAGGTAGATATCCAACCAGCCGTCCATGTCGTAATCGAAAAAAGCCAAGCCGCTCCCCTTGGCCTCGACAATGTACTTCTTGCTGGTCACTCCGCCCCACACGCTGGGGACGGTCAGTCCTGCCTCTTCCGCGACATCCACAAAAGTGACGGGGGATGCTTCCTGGGGGTGAGGAACCGTGGCCGCCTGAAGGGCCGGCGTGCCGGTCCACCGCCAGAGAGGCGTTGCAAGAGCGTCGAGGAGCTTTGACCCCAGAAGGACAGCAGAGGAACCAAGAATTTGGCGACGAGAAGACTTCATCTTTGCTGTTGTTACTTACCCTCGACTAAAATTCCCGGCAAGAAAGCCAGGCACACATTATACTACAGACATAGGGTCGTAGGGGCGGCCCTTGTGGCCGCCCGCGGGGCAACAACGAGCATTGCATCTTTGGAGGTGTATCGTGCGTCTTACACGCTTGGCCGTTGGGACGGCCTGCTGGATTCTGGCCATTGCTTCAGCCGCTTTGGCACTCCCCATAAAGACAGAAACTGTAACCTATCCCAGTGGCGGAGAGACCGTTTCCGCCTATCTCGCGGTCCCCGATTCCGCAGGACGCCACCCCGCGCTGGTGGTGATCCATGAGTGGTGGGGCCTGAACGACTGGGTAAAAGAGCAGGCACAAAAATTCGCCGAAAACGGATTCGTGGCGCTTGCCCCGGACCTCTATCGCGGAAAGGTGGCGAGCGACCCCAGCATGGCTCACGAACTCTCGCGCGGATTGCCCCAGGACCAAGCCGTGCGCGACCTGAAGGCTGCCTTCAACTACCTGGCCTCCCGGCCCGATGTTGACCACGATAAGATCGGCTCAGTGGGATGGTGCATGGGTGGCGGATTTTCACTTCTCTTGGCGGCGAATGAGGCGAAGCTCGCCGCCTGCGTAGTAAACTACGGCTCGATGCCCACGGACAAGGATGCCATTCAACGAATCCACGCGCCCGTACTGGGGAATTTTGGAGCAGAGGATCACGGCATCCCTCCCAGCGCCGTCGAGGCCTTCAAGGGCGCCATGCAAGCCGCGGGTAAGTCAGTCGACGTAAAAGAGTATGATGGCGCCGGCCACGCATTTGAGAACCCCAATAATAAAACGGGCTACCGCGAAGCCGCCGCTAACGATGCCTGGGCCCGCACGCTGGCGTTCTTGAACCGCACGCTTAAGGGAGAGTAGGCAGAGTCTCGAACACCTTTCCCCCCTTCACCGTTTTCACGGCTGCCAGCTTGTTCCGTCCCATCCGTGACTTGCCATCGGAATCAGTGAAAGTGAACTCGCCATCTTTCAACTCCAGCACGCTCACATCCGCCTCGGCGCCTGGTTTGAGAGTTCCGATCTCGGCGCCGAAATTGAAGACCCGTGCCGAGTTGACGGTGGCGCGCGCAATAACGTCTTCGAGGCTCATTCCCAGGAGCATAAACTTCGAGAGGGTTGTCAACAAGTCGTACACGGGCCCATTGATGTTCGCCGAGTACAGATCGCTGGAAATAGTGTCCGGCAAGAATCCCTGTGTCAAACATTTCTCCATAACTTCGAAGGAGAAACTCCCCGCGCCGTGTCCCACGTCGAACAGAACGCCCCGCTCGCGGGCCTCGAGCACTTCTCGCGACAGCTTACCGCCGGCGTCGAGCAAACCATTGAGATGACTATTGAACGAGTGAGTCACCACATCGCCCTTCTTCATGAGCGCCAGGAAATCCTCGAGGGGCGAGTAGGAGCCGCCAATGTGGATCATGATGGGCAAGCCGGCCTCATCCGCAGCGGCGCGCGCACGCCTCATACCCTCGAGATCGTTCGGTCCCGTATAGTGCTCCGAAAACCGAATCTTGAATCCTACGATGAGATCCCGATTCTGATTCGCCGCCTCAACCGCAAGCTTCGGGTCGCAGTAACGCAGGTCTTCAAGCTCTCCCATCTTTGGCGTGCTGCCCGCCACCATGCCGATCGAGACGACGTGCAAAAGGGCGCGAATCCGAGTGGCCGCGCGTTCGATGATAAAGCGCCGAAAAGCCGGAAAGGTGAAGGCTCCGGAAGTTCCCGCGTCGATAACAGATGTGACCCCTCTTCTCACGCAGTAGGGGTCCGGCTCAATTCCGTAGGGGCCGACATACGGAAACAGGTGCGCATGAAGGTCGATGAGCCCCGGCGTCACCAGCATTCCGTGTGCGCGGATCACCTGCCCCGCCTGCTCCTCAGGTATCCCCTGCGCCACGCTTGCAATCTTCGCGCCACGCACCGCGACATCGAGTTCCGCCTCCATCCCCTGCGAAGGGTCGATCACCCTGCCGCCCTTGATCAGGAGGTCGTAGGGTTTTGCTTCGCCACTCTCCGGCGAGCTCTCAGCCCTCGTCCCCATCGCCAGGGGCGCGGCGCCAACAATTACGGACTTTCCAACAGCAGTGAGAATTCCGCGACGAGTCATGACGCAGCAATCATAGAACGGAAACGGGAAATCAGAAACTGAAAACTGGCAACTCGAAATTAGTGCTGCGTCTCAAGAGTTTGGTGCATAAAAACAGCCCGCGGGCGGGCGAGAGCATGTCAAAGCTGTCCAAATCGAGAGCTGACGTCCTTGCCAATTGCGGCAGAGCCGCAATTCATCGCTCAGCAGGTCGATCGTAATTTGTACAAGCATGTTTGCGAATCGTCCCTGCAATGCACGCTTCAAGCATAGCCCCGAAGCTTGATTGTACTGGAACACGGCGTCACATTTCAAACGGCGGGAAAATCTGGTGCTGTCCTAGTTTGAATGTAGCGCCGCCATCTTGGCGGCTCTTTGCCGGCTGGAAGCCGGCGCTACGCCCGAAATTAGGACAGCACCGAAAATCTCGGCGAGCGGGATGGTAAGTCCGGGCAGCATCTCAGGTTCCTCGAACGTGTGGCCCGCATCTGCGCTGCGGACCTCAGGTTCGAGCTTGTCGTGAACGTAACGGTAGGCAAGGCGTGTAGTCTGAGGATATCACAGACCCGAGGGTTTTTCAGCCCCACGAGCCGCGACGGTGCGAGCGTCCTTTGTGAAACATGACGCTTGCACTCCTGGCACGCGCGCTACTTCAGGCGTCTCAGCAATTTATTGTAAGCTTCGTGCGGACCGATCCAGAACCAGTAGCAGTCCTCACCTCGCCGCCGCGCCACAGCCCTGTAGCTACGCCCAACTTCAGCGGTCCATACTTCACCCTTCCGAGCAAAGCCGAGCGAAGGGTGAAAGGGGTCTCCTCGAAAGAGACGAAACTGCTTGTCAGCTAGTTTTTGAGCTGCTCCGGGAAGTGCTCTATAACAATCCCAGAAGGATGATAGGGCAAAGGATCGAATAAGCTCACCCTAGAGGGGCTTGAAATCGCCTCGATCAATCGCGGCGTCAACCTCTTTGAGTAAGCTGGCGCCTCGCCCGCCGGCGGAGAAGTCCTCGGCGATCTGTTTGTCCCACTCCTCTCGGTCAAGGCTCAGGAGCCAGTCAAGCAGCGCGCCCTTCTGTTCATCAGGAAGTTCTTCGATGGCCGACTTAATTGCTGTTAATGTCATAAGCTTATGATATCCCGTCGGGGTTCACACCGCAACCTCCGGGATGCCCGAACTCCTGAACTCATTCTCGACTTTGAATAGCTGTTGCAACCGACCTGAATAACGCGTATGCCTTACCTGTGATGGCGGTAAGGAGAGATGGACATGAAGCGCCTACGGTTCCTCCGCCCCCTTTAATCGAGCTGAAGTGAAATCAGCGGTGTCGTATGAGTGACAGGGTATATGAGGTTGAGGTGAAGACGTATTGGACCGACAAGGAAACAGGTGAACGCAAGCGCGAATGGGTGCTCACGGAGGTCTGGAAGGCGAAGCAGCGCCAGGATGTGAGGGTCCGTTGTAAAGAATGCCGCGCTCCGGTGAAACTGATGTCGGCGGGGCCAGGGGGCGTACCGGCAGCTCACGCCGAACATTACAAGCGATTTCCTGGGTGCTCTCTGAGTGACGCGTTCGATGGGATTTGCCGGCTCAATCCCGACGCAATCGACTGACTGGCCGGACTGCAAAACGAGAGTCCCAAACCCCCGAGCCCAGAAAGTCTGAGGATACCACGGCGGGGCCCGTCCCGCGTGACGCGGATTCACAGGCAACACGGCCATGCCAGAGTTTCAAACCATCTTGGCCGGCGCGGTGGGGACGTTGGGCAGCGGCCTGCCTTGGCCCGGCCCGTGCAACTTCTGGCAGGGCTTTTTCTTTCGAGCCAGGTGGAGATAATCCAGCACTAATTGGCGTTTGAGATGCTGGATCGCCTTGGCCGGATCCACGCCCTTGGGGCAGGCGCGGGAGCACTCGCCGGCGTAGTGGCAGCGGAATGCGCCGCGCGCGCTGCCCGCGAGCTTATTGCGCTCGCTTCGCCCGTCATCGCGCGTGTCGCGGTTATAACGCTCGGCCGCCGCGAGTGGCATGGGCCCCAAATACCGCGCGTCAGTGGCCAAGGTGGGGCAGGCGGCCATGCAGCAACCGCACTTGATGCAATAGGTGAATTGCAGGTAGGCTTCGAGTTCCTTGGGGGACTGGTAGAACTCCCCTGCCGGGTCGTTAATCTCGGCTTCGTCAGCGCGCGCCACGTAAGGCTTCAACGCGCGGTGCTTGTCAAACATGGTCATGAGGTCCGGGACCAGGTCGCGGAGGACTTCGAAATTGGGCAACGGCCCCACACTGAGATCGCTTTTGGCGATGTGAAGAATCTGGGTGTTGCATGCCAGCGTGGGCTTGCCGTTCAGCAGCATGCCGCACGATCCGCACACGCCCATGCGGCAGGAATAACGCCAAGCCAAAGTGGCATCCACGTTCTCCTTGATATAGTGCAACCCGTCCAGCACCGTCATGCCGTCGCGCACCGGAATGGTGTAAGTCTTCACGTAGGGCGCGGCGTCGCTTTCGGGATTGTAACGCGTGATGTGGAAGTTAATCTGTCGCACGCTTTTGCTTTGTTCCGGCATGTTACCCCCTGGCTCCCGAGATGGCGATGGCATGTGCCACGACCGCAGCCCACGCGCCCAGACCGAATAACCCCAGCCCCAGCACCACCAGGACAAAGGTCGTGGCTTTCTCAACTGCAGGTCTGAGCGTCAGCTCGAATAGGATCGTCCGCAGGCCGTAGAGGCCGTGATAGAGCGCCACGCCGAGCAGCAAGATGTATGTGACTGTGAAAAACACCCTGCTGTCCCGGAATAGGCTGTTGGCCTTCGACGTTGCTTCGCCGCCGTATGGCGCAAATAAGTGCGTCATGCCACCCAGGTGCATGATAAGCATGTGGAGGCCGAGCAGCAGCAGGATCACCACGCCCGCCGCCATATGCCAGGTCCAGTATTTCGTTTCGCGCATCGTTTCCTCCCTTCCAATCCCCGCCCTCTCCCCTGCGGAGAGAGGGTGTCCCCCTTTTCTGATCCCCGCCCTCTCCCCTGGGGAGAGAGGGAGGAAAATAATAGCCCCCTCTCCCTTGGGGAGAGGGTGTCCCGCGACGGCGCTTTCATCAGCCGCCGCGGGACGGGTGAGGGGTCTTTCCGAGCCGCATTAACGCAAACCCAGGAACTCGTACCCCCCTGCCGCCAGAAAAACCGCCGCCAGGATCATCATGGCAATGAGCAGCGGCCGCTGAACATTCAATGACGTCTTGTAGGGATAGACCGGTTCTATGGGCTTGCCCACTGCAAATCCGAGTTCTACGAGCACCAGACGAACGCCATTGAACGCGTGGTAGGCGAACGCCGCGAACACCAGAAACTCCCCGAACTTGAAAACCGGCTGGTGAAGCGGTCCACCTTCAGGCCACAAATAGATGCCCTTAGCGCGCAGGCTCGTCACCACAACGTGCATCAAAAAGTAGCAGAGAATGCCCAGGCCGGTGACACGGTGCAGGATGTAAGCGTATCGCTCGAGGCCCCAGCGCCCGCCCCCCAGCCATCCCCAAATTCCAAGCCGGTTGTCAAACCTTTGGGTTTCCACCATGCCGACCTCTTTCCGACGATTGACGATTGTCGATTGTCGATTAGAGTTCTGGGCTAGCCATTTAGCTTGCCCTGACTTCTGAGACGGTCTCGAACAGACTGGAGCGTTTCGCGGGGTTCATGCTTTCTTTTTTCGGCCAACCAATTATCGTAAATATCTTCCCAGAGGCGTCCATGCTTTCTGAGGTTCAACAAAACCCCGGTTTTCTTTACCTGGGAATCGACAATGAATTGAACGCCTTCCATTGCGCTACCCTCCGGCCCCAATTGTATCATCTCCGTTGTTAATCGCGTCCCTTCCTGACCTCCTATGTCAAGGCAAAGTAGAAATGTCCTAATCCCAGCAAAGTAGAAATGTCCTGTTCTTAGCAAAGTAGAAAGTTCCGCTTTTCGTTCTTTGGCGGCTAACCGGAGGAGCCCGTAGGGCGACGGAGGTTA
>Ga0326727_10002921_pt1 | contig 56380 bp, 49 predicted proteins | sample MB2enrmetagenome_FD_207643 | JGI IMG/M metagenome (GOLD analysis project Ga0326727, IMG submission 207643) | Lab enriched peat soil microbial communities from McLean, Ithaca, NY, United States - MB29MY | ecosystem: Environmental > Terrestrial > Soil > Wetlands > Peat | place: USA: New York...
TTCTCTGCGAACCACGCCCCACCTGCTTCAAAATGCACCCATGGCCGCGAGAGCGCCGCGTCACTGAAAAGTGCGACCACAACCTTCGCAGAGTTCAATGCGGAATGGATTTTTTGCAACCAATCATCTCCCATCCGTATTTGAAATTGGTTGGCAGACAAAAACACCTCGATTCCTGATTTTGACGTTCTCCCGCCATTCAACTTGGCTCGCAAAAGACAATTGATTGCGTTAGCCGCCTTTTCGTCCTCATGGATGTGACTAATGAAGATCTCACACATGTTCTTGTTCGTTCCTTTCACTAGCCGGCGGACCGGCGACGGCTCACATCTCAATCCACCGCCAAGTCTGGTTGCCCCTGGTCCGGGCTTTCTGGCCCTGGAGGGCACATCGTTCTTGCGTCCGCACACAGCCTCACGGCCAAGGGCCAGCCTTCAAGCGGCTGCTTTGCCGGTAGGCGCCGGTTGGGCCACCAGGCGCACACCAAGCGCCGCACAGACGCGGCTGATGGTGTCGAAGCGCGGCGCGCTATCGGGGCGGAGGGCCTTGTAGAGAGCCTCGCGGGTAATTCCGGCGGCCTTGGCGATCTCCGTCATGCCGCGCGCGCGCGCAATGTCGCCCAGCGCCGAGGCCAGCAGCGCCGCGTCATTCGCTTCCAGGATTCCGGTCAGATAGACGGCGACGCTCTCCTCGTTGTCGAGGTAGCGCGCGGGGTCGAATTCAGGCAGCTCATCCACATTAATGGTTTTGCTCATGTTTGCTTTAGTGGTTTTGCTCATCTTTGTCCCTTTTCGCTTTTCAGCAATGCGGCCAAAGCCTTGGCCCGCTGGATATCTTTCTTCTGTGTGCGTTTGGAACCGCCCGCAAGCAACACGACAATCTGCGCGCCGCGCTGGGTGTAATAAAGACGCCATCCCGCGCCGAAGTCGATGCGCAGTTCTATCACGCCATCGCCAATCGCCTTGAAGTCGCCCAGCAAGCCGAAGGAGAGACGCTTGATGCGTTCCGCCACCGCACCTCGTACCCGGTTGTCTTTCAATCCATCAAGCCATGCTGTGAATTCGGGGAGGGGCCTGACGGAAAACATGCTCTAAGTGTAATTGATCGATTACAGACTGTCAAGTTATGGATCAGACGCCGGCGAATCGATCCAGTTTGGATTGCGTCTTATCTCCGGGTGTCCCAGAGCCTGCCCTGAGCTCGCCGAAAGGTCTGAATCTTCGGACCTGGGAAAACACAATAGCTCAGCCGAGCGACTTAAGGCGTTCGACGGCTTGCCGTATGCGCTTCAAGCACACCTCGCGCCCCAGCACAACCAGCGTTTCAAAAAGCGGCGGCGCATTCTTGCGTCCGCAAACAGCCACACGGATCGGCTGAAACATGGGGCCGGCCTTCAGCCCGAGCGAAGCCGCGGCGGCGCGAAGCGCACGATCCAGCGAATCGTGATCGAAGTTTGTCACTGCCAGCACCTCGAGCGCGGTTTCCAGCACCCTCCGCGCCAGCGCCGCATCGCCCGTCGATTCTCCTTTTTTCAGGGGAATCAGCTCCGCCGCCTCGTACGGCGCAAGCTCATCGACAAAGAAGAAATCCGCGGCCGTAACCGCGTCGCGCAGCAGCTTGATGCGCTCGCGAATCAGCGGCGTAACGGCGAGCAGCTTCTCCGGCGTGGCATTCATTCCTGCCTGATCGAAAAACGGCTGCAGGTCGCGCGCCAACTCCTCCACCGGTAGCGCGCGAATATGCTCGGCATTCAGCCATACCGCCTTTTCGTCGAACGGAAGCTCTTCAGTGAAATTGATGACCGCATTCGATCGGTTCACGCCCTCCAATGTAAACGCGTCGCGAATCTCATCCAAAGTCATAAACTCTCGATCGTTCTTGGGCGACCAGCCAAGCAGGCAGAGGAAATTCACAAAAGCCTGCGGCAAAAAGCCCTCGTCGCGATAGGTGGTTACGCTCACCACCGGCCCGTGCCTGCGCTTTGAGAGCTTGGTGCCGTCGGGCGCAACCAGCAGCGGCAGATGCGCGAACTGCGGCGGCTCTGCTCCGAGCCCCTCAAAGATGAGCAGGTGCTTGAAGGTATTGGTCAAGTGGTCCTGGCCGCGGATGACGTGGCTGATGCGCAGGTCGGCATCGTCAACGCAGGAGGCCAGGTGATAGGTCGGCATTCCGTCCGAGCGCAGCAGCGCAAAATCCTCGACCTCGTCGGCCAGCTTTGTTTGCGGGCCATACACTTCATCCGTAAAACGCAGCACGAAGTGCTCGCCGCGCGGCACGCGATAGCGCAGCGCAAACGGCTCTCCGGCCGCCGCTCGCCGGTCGCTTTCCTCGCGTGAAAGCTCCCTCATGCCGGAATTGAAGAGCCACGCTCCCTGCGCGCCACTCTGTGTGTCGTCACCCGCGTGAGCCGGCGTAAAGTCGCGATAAGCCAGGCCCTTCTCGAAGATGGCATGGGCTGCGGAGCGGTGCAGTGCCGGGCGTTGGGACTGCTTGTACTCCTCGTCCCAGTCGAGGCCCAGCCACTTCAGCCCCTCGAAGATGGACTGCACGCTGGCCTCGGTATTGCGCTCAACGTCGGTATCGTCGAGCCGCAGCACCATTGTGCCGTGGTTGTGGCGGGCATAGAGCCAGTTGAAGATAAAGGTGCGGGCGCTGCCCACGTGCAGAAAACCGGTAGGCGAGGGCGCAAAGCGTACGCGCGGAGAGCCGGGCGCGGAAAGATTGTATTCGGGCATCGTGAGAAAAGATCTACCTCTACGATGCTAAAGCATTCCATTCCCCGCCGAATGTGCCCCCCGTCTCTTCAGACCGTGGGCGGAGGCGGCGGAAAACCGCTCGCCCATGTAGGCGGAGGCGCCGGAACCACCTTCCACTCGGCAAACGCCAGTACATAAATCAGCACAAGATTGCCGAGGGGAATGATGTTCAGCAACGAGAGCCACGGCGACATCCCGGCCTTCTTGCAGATGAACCAGAAGGGGATGATGATTACGGCAACGCAAACGATGCCGAAAATCATAATCATGGGAATGATCGCCATCAGGGCCGTCTGAACCTGCTGCTGCACGGCTTGGGGATCGACTGAGGTTTGCAGAAGCATTGCCACAAAATGCATTGGGAACACTCCGGAGTGAGATGGAAGCTCGCAGCCAAGGTAACGCCAAACAGCAATAACTGCAATCAGAATTCTTGAAAATCAGCGATCCGAAAGAGGGCTGGCCTTCCATTTCGAAAATGCTAGAACGTAGAGGACTGCCAGGTTAGCCATGGGAATAAGGATCAGGAACGAGTAGACGGGCGGAAAACCTGCCTTCCTGAAGATTACCCAAAACGGGGGGATGGTCAGGAGGAAGAGGATGAAGTACGGAAAAACGTTAAACAGCAACGGCACGAGGATCGATGTTTTTGGAGCCTGGATACTGAAAGTCACACCGGCCTCCAGCATCGCATTCCGTAAATCGGCGTATTCGATAGGAATCGTGGTGTGGAACCGAGCCTTGGGCGAAGACTTCAAGTGGCCGTAGAGATCGCATCCCTCGATCGTCGCATCCAGAAGTTGCCCGGACCGCAATTCCTTGAACAGATCGGAGTATCCGATTTCCTGATCCTTGTTCAAGCTTGCGCCCTTCGACACCACGCCCCAAATGAGCATGATCAGGAGCAGAACAAGGCAAAATGCCATGATGGTCTTAATCGTTGCAATCACCGCGACCCTCACTCTTTCGAAACCCGACAAGCCCGGTCCGACCTACTCTTACGTAATGTCCTCAGTGTCGTAGACACTCGGCGCGATCCGCCGTTTGGGCACGCCATGGACACTCGAGAGCAGGTCATCGACCACGTCCTCAAGCTGGCGCTGCGTCTCAATCACCTCGCTTATGGCCTTCAAGCCCTCTGAATCCTGAACGCGCTCCACCAGTACCACGGCGTGACACTGCGCCACGTGGTCCAGGCCCAGTCCTTCGGGCGTTTTGGCCTTGATGCTCACGCGATCGATGGGCAGGTTGAGCAGGTCGGCCACGCGGGAGCGCATCTCGCCGGCGATGGGCGCGATCTTGGGCGCGGCAAGAACCAGCGTGGTGTCCACATTCACGATCTGGTAGCCGGCATGTTGAATTTCTTCGAGCGCAAGGTTCAAAAAGATTGAGGAGTCGGCGTCTTTCCAGCGCGGATCGCCGGGCGGGAAGAAGCTTCCGATGTCGCCGGCGGCCACAGCGCCCAGCAACGCGTCGGTAATCGCGTGCAGTAGCACGTCGCCATCGGAGTGGCCGGCCAGCCCTTCGGGGTGGTCAAGCGTCATGCCGCCAATGCGCAGCGGTACCCCCGCCTTGAATGCATGAGAGTCCCAGCCAAATCCGATTCGTGTATTCATGGTTTCTGTGCCTATTTCTCTTCACTTGCCAGTACTTACGATCTTAATTCCTCTTCCGGTGATCCAGACTCTCCGCTTACAAGGGTAGTGACGGCGCATCCGGCGTCTCGTCTTACCTGCCGATTGAAAACGTGCCAATACACTCCATGTCGCCAGTGCCGTCTGCATGGACCATGCCGGAGCAGGTGCCGTTCCCCTTAATGGACTTGTATCTTCCGGTACCGCTTTCAAGACTCCAGCGTTGCGAAAAAGGCTTTGCGGTGTCTGTTGAGAAGGATCCTTCAAAGGAGTAGTACACCTTGTCTCCATTTTTCATTGCCACATTCATGCGGCCATGTACGCTCACGGATCCATCCTGCATTTCCTGGAACTCTGTATAGTCACTGTTGTCTTCCGGGAAGTTTGCGTTGCTTACCATCGATTTGCAACTGACTTGGAAGATCGTATAGGTGTGATTTGGCGCGTCGCCCACGGCCAGGGTGTGGATTGCCGATGGTTTCGGGCAATGCCACTTTGTGTCGACCCGGTTCTGAGCCGGCGCAGTTGAGGCAAACAAGAACAACGCATATGCAACCCAAACAGTCTTTCTCATCCGGGTTCCTTCTTTGTCGTTCGGTTTCAAGGTCCTTCTGAGGCGATTCTCCCTCAGCCGGGTGTCCCATCCTTTTCGCGTTTTTTGCGAAAAGGGTGGGAGGCGATGTCAGACCCGCTAACCCCGCCTCTTCAGGTAGAACTCGGCCAATTCCAGATCGCCGGGCTGCGTAATCTTCAGATTAACCTGAGATCCGGGAACCACGGCTACCGAATGGCCCGCGCGCTCCACCACTGACGCTTCATCGGTGCCCATAAAGCCGTCGGCCTCGGCCTCGGCAAACGCGCTCTCCAGCAGTCCATACCGGAACCCCTGCGGCGTCTGCGCCAGTACCACAAACTCCCTCGGTATGGTGGCGGTAACCAGCGCGCCGTGGGCCGTCCGCTCCACCTGCTTGATGGTGTCAACGGCGGGCATCCCCACAATGGCCGCGCCGGTCTCGATCACCGCATCGATGGTGCGCTCAATGGTCGCAGTGTCGATAAGCGGCCGCACCGCGTCGTGCACCAGCACTATGTCGTCGGCTTCGGCAGGCAGCGCGGCCAGAGCGTGGGCTACCGACTCCTGGCGCTTGTCGCCGCCCTCAACCACCTTCACGCGTCCCGTAAATCCGTATTCGGCGATCTGGGCCTCAACCCGCTCAATCTCGGTCCTGCGTACGGCCACATAAATGGCTGTAATCCGCTCGATGGCCGCAAACGCGCGCAGCGAATGAATCAGGATGGGCATGCCGTCGAGAATGAGAAACTGTTTCGGCTTGGGTCCGGACATGCGGGTCCCCAAACCCGCCGCCGGAAGTATGGCAAACACTTGCATGACGTGTGGAGTATAGCACCGGCAAGGGCGGCTTCAGCCTTCAGCTCTCAGCTTTCAGATCTAAAGCGCCGGAACGCATGGCGTGTTCTCATTGAGTGAATAACCCATTCGAAACATGTCCGCCGCAGCATCCCGCGGCGGAGGCCAGAGGCTGATAGCTGAGAGCTGAAGGCTGAAAGCTGCTCCGCGCGCTATCATCCTCTCGTGCCTACTCCTCCTGCACACAAGCCGGCCGCAACGCTCACCCTCGACACTTCGCTGCTCAAGCCGGGGATGCGCATTGCCGTGGGGCTTTCAGGCGGCGCCGATTCCGTAGCCCTCCTCTGCGCGCTTGCCCAGCGGAGCAGGGAACTGGGCCTGGTGCTTCACGCGGCGCACCTGCACCACGGTCTGCGCGGCGAAGAGGCCGACGGCGATCTCGAGTTCTGCCGGGACCTGGCCGCGCGCCTCCAGATTCCTTTCCACGAAGCCCGCGTCGACACCGCGGCCGAAGCCCGCGCCAATCCCGCAACCGGCAAGCCCGCCGAATCGATCGAAGAAGCCGCGCGGCGCCTGCGCTATACGTGGTTTCGACAACTCTTGTCCAAAACGCCGCCCCACGCAGTGGTCGACGCAGTGGCTACAGCGCACACGCTCGACGACCAGGCCGAGACGGTTCTGGCCAAGTTTCTGCGCGGAGCGTGGACCGAAGGTTTAGCAGGAATCAGTCCAAAACTTGAAAGCGCGGAGCGCGCCGTCATTCTGCGGCCGCTTCTCGCCACTTCGCGCGTCGAGGTCGAGGCATATCTCAAAGCCATCGGCCAGCCCTGGCGCGAGGACTCCTCGAACCGCCATGTATCGTTCACCCGCAACCGCATTCGCCATGAGCTGCTGCCCGAGCTCGAATCGTGGAACCCGCAACTGCGCGCCCACCTGGCCAACATGGCCACGCTTGCCCGTGACGAGGAAGCCTGGTGGGCCGCTGAACTTGACCGGCTCGCACCCCAGCTGATTCTTCGCGGCCGTCCCGTGCGCGGTGGAGGCCGTGTTTGGTCAGAAGAAGTTGCACTGGATTGCGCGCGACTCGCCGCCCTCGCTCCGGCTGTGCAACGGCGGCTGCTGCGCCGCGCCGCCGCCGAACTCGGCGCCGGACCCGATTTTGCTGCCACCGAGGCCCTCCTGAATCTGGCCCTCCACGGCCGCGCCGGCCAGCGGCTTGAGCTGGCGAATGGCCTGACCGCCGAACGCACTCCCAGGGAATTAAGACTCTCAACCAGCCGCGGATCTGGTCCAAAGAGTAAAGGCGTGCAAACGCCGCAGGAGGTCGCCGTCCCCGGCTATATTGACGCACCGGCTTTCGGCCTCAGCCTGAAAATTGACCTGGACAGCTCCAAATCCTCCTCCGTCCCTTTAACCGCCACCCTCCGCAACTGGCGGGCCGGCGACCGGGTCCGGTTGCGCTACTCCTCCGGTCCCCGCAAAGTGAAGGAAGTGCTTGAACATCTTAGAGTTACGGGTCCCGAGCGGACTCTATGGCCGGTTCTTGAACTGGGCGGCCGTCTCATCTGGATGCAGGGGGTCGAGCTGGAGCCGGAACCGGGACTGACCATTACTGCACGCCCGTTCGGCTCAGCGCCGCGCGCCTGAGCCGGAACCCGCTCCCAAATCGGGCCAAAGCCGCCCATAAACCGGGCAGTTTGTGCCTCCGGTCTGGTCCAGGACATGGTATGGCACTCGGGCCTGGACCCCACCCTGCGCCCATTGACCGCGCTGGTCCCGGCAACTGGCGAAATCCTCGACATCTGCCACTTTTATTGCCGTCGAGGTACAATCGGGTTACTGCTGATTAAAGCGGGGAGCTGACGGTGTCGGCTGCCGGGCAGTTCTGTACTTTATTGCCACTTTGGGCCGGGGTCAAACGTCTAAAAGAAGGCAGAGTAGATCGATAGAGCGAAATCTGGAGTTTTTCGCTTGCCGGAAACGAGGGAGTGCTGGTGAATTCGAGCGTAAGAACAATCATGTTCTGGGTCTTTATTCTCATCTGCCTAATGGTGCTGTGGGCAGTGGTGACTAAGGGCGCGAGCATGGGCAAAGAAGTGGAGTACAGCTACTCCGATCTCTTCGACAAGGTCCAGAACAACCTGGTTCTCGATGCCACGATCCAGGGCGACGAGCTGAAGGGCCACCTGAAGGCCGCGCCGAAGGAAGAGTTCCATACCACGATCGGAAGCAACTACCAGGACCTCGAGAAGGCTCTGCTGGCCGCCAAGGTCAACACCTCAATCAAGGAGCCGCAGAACAACATTCTGCTTCCCCTGCTTTTCAACGCAGGTCCGATTGTGCTGCTCATCGCTATCTGGTTCTTCATGGTCCGCCAGATGCAGGCCGGCGGCAATAAAGCGCTTTCGTTCGGCAAGAGCCGCGCGCGGCTGCTGTCAATGCAACAGAAGAAGGTCACGTTCAAGGATGTGGCCGGTGTTGACGAGGCCAAGGAAGAGCTGAAGGAGATCATCGAGTACCTGCGCGAGCCGCAGAAGTTTCAAAAGCTGGGCGGCCGCATTCCCAAGGGCGTGCTGCTGGTTGGACCTCCGGGAACCGGTAAAACCCTGCTCGCCCGCGCTGTTGCCGGCGAAGCCAACGTTCCGTTCTTCTCCATCTCCGGTTCCGACTTTGTTGAGATGTTTGTGGGCGTGGGCGCAAGCCGCGTCCGCGACCTGTTTGAGCAAGGCAAGAAGAACGCCCCCTGCATCATCTTCATCGACGAAATTGACGCCGTGGGCCGCCATCGCGGCGCAGGCCTGGGCGGAGGCCACGACGAGCGCGAGCAGACGCTCAACCAGCTTCTGGTCGAAATGGACGGCTTTGAGTCGAACGACGGTGTGATTCTGGTCGCCGCCACCAACCGGCCCGACGTGCTCGATCCCGCGCTGCTCCGCCCCGGCCGTTTCGACCGCCGCGTGGTTGTCGGCCTGCCTGACGTCCGCGGCCGCGAAGAGATTCTGCGCGTGCACATCAAGAAGGTGCCCGTCAGCGACGACACAAACCTGAATGTGCTGGCCCGCGGAACACCGGGTTTCAGCGGCGCCGACCTGGCCAACATGGTGAATGAGGCTGCGCTGAGCGCTGCTCGCATGAACCGCAAGCAAGTCACCATGTACGACTTCGAGCTGGCCAAGGACAAGGTGCTGATGGGCGCAGAGCGCAAGTCGATGCTGTTGTCTGACGCCGAGAAAAAGGTGACCGCCTATCATGAGGCCGGCCACGCGCTGGTCTCGGTCAAGCGCGAGCACGGCGATCCCGTGCACAAGGTCACCATCATTCCTCGCGGCATGGCTTTGGGCGTTACTGTGCACCTGCCCGACGATCGCCACAACTACACGCGCGAATACCTTGAAACGCGTCTCGCCATGCTCTATGGCGGCCGCGTGGCAGAGGAGATCTTCCTCAACCAGATGTCGACCGGCGCAGGCAACGACATTGAGCGCGCCACTGAGCTGGCCCGCTCCATGGTCTGCGAGTTCGGCATGAGCCGCCTTGGGCCGCTCACCTTCGGCAAAAAGGAAGAGCAGATATTCCTCGGCCGCGAGATCGCCCAGCACCGCGACTTCAGCGAAGAGACGGCGCGCCAGATTGACCTCGAGGTTCGCCGCCTCATCGACGAGGCCTACCAGGCCGCTCACAACATCCTCGAGAATAACAAGGATGCGATGCACCGCATTGCCGCGGCCCTGCTGGAGCGCGAGACCATCGACTCAGAGGAACTGCGCCTGCTGGTCGAGGGTCTGGAACTGCCCCCGATGCGCTCGTCCTTGGCTTCGCCGTCCGATACCGGTGGCCCCTCGCAGCAGGTTCTCAAACCCGAGAGCCCCCGCGGACCGGGCTTCCCCGAGGGTTCGCCCTCGCCGGCGTAAAACCAGTTGTTAGTGATCAGTTGTCAGTGAACTAAAAGGGCTGCTCTCCGGAGCGGCCCTTTTTGCGTGCTGGAGTTAGAATTACCAGCAATGAAGGCCATACATAATTTGCCGTTGCTTCTGGCTTTGTGGCTGGTGGCAGGTCTCTTTCTGTTCTTACCTAAAGCCACGACTGCAGAAATACTTGAATCGAAAGTCCGCCATGGCAAACAGATACTCTGCATGACGAGTGGATTGATTGGCGCTTGGGAGGAGTGCGGCACTGAGAACTACATAGATGTTCTTCGCGGAAGGGTTACAAAAGTCGTCGAAGTCTCCGAATGGGAACTCAAGATATCTGTGACTGTCGACGAAGTGTTCAAGGGGGATTTAGGCTCTACAGTCATGTTTGGATCATCTCAGGGAATCTGCTTCGACGATCTAAACGAGGGAAGCGAATGGGTTTTCTTTCTCGAGAAAGATGAAAAGACAGGCGAGCCGTTTCTCAACTACTACTCGCATAACTCAAGCGGGCCGGTTACGGCCAGGGGCGAGGTGCTCGAGCGGTTGCGGGAACTCAAGTCGTCACCTGGTGAAGGCATGATTATTGGATCGGTACATGGCGCCTCTCATGATCGACCGTCATTCGATTCGTCACCTCTGCCTGAGCAAAAGGTTGTCGCGAGCAATTCCCGAACCGGCAAAGAATATAAGACGATTACAGACTCTAAGGGGCGTTTTTCGCTTACGCAACTGCCTGCGGGAAGCTATTCGTTGAAGCCATCGGGATTGGCAGGGTTTCCGGAGGACTTAATGAGGAAATTCAAATTCAAGATTGACGTGGCTCACGGGGGCTGTTATCAGGTGGACCTGGCTGCGGGAAAATAGCGGCTAAAAAACAGTTGTCAGTAGTTAAGAAGGGCTGCTCTCCGGAGCGGCCCTTACTTGTTTCCAACGCGCCGCGATACAATCCGTGGCAATGATTCCCGCACGAAAAAAGGCTCTGATCGCTGCTTCGGCCTTCATCGCGGCCGCTGCGTTTTGCCTGCCTGCGTCCCCGCAGGTGGTTCAAATGGTCAACCACGACGGCAAGCAATACGCCTGCGAGCGAAGCGGCTTCATGGGCTCCGGCAGTTTCTGCGGAACTCAGAATTACGATGAGATTGTTGTCGGCGCCATTCTCTCGGTCGAGCCGGTTTCCGGCCGCGAGATCAGCTTCGCCCTCAAGCCGGAAGAGACGTTCAAGGGCGCGGAGGCGTCCAGGATCGATGTCACCACAAAACAAGCGGTTTGTTTCCCCGATTTCCGCCCCGGCGACCGGTGGCTCCTCTACCTGCAGCGCGACAAGGAAAGCGATGCGCTGATGCTCGCCTATGGGAGCGGGAGCGGCCCTGTTACGCAGGAAAAGGCGGCCATTGAACGCCTGCGGCGATTGTCGAAGTTCCGCGGTTCGGGAATGATCGCCGGAGAGGTGGACATATCCAATGGGATGCCGCGCGTCCATCACCCGATCGTAGCCCGGCGTCTTACCGACGGCGCGCAATACACGGTCTTTACCAACAAGCAGGGCAAATTCGAGTTTCCTCCCTTGCCCGCAGGCAAATACAACCTGAATGCGAACACGGTGCCGGGCTTGACGGCCACGTGGTCCGGCGAGATCACCGTGGAAGCGCGCCAATGCACGAATTATTTCTTCGACGTGCAGGTTGACGGCAGAATCTCAGGATTTGTCCGCAACGGCGATGGCGATCCCCTTGAATCCGTCGAAGTGGAAGCAGTTGCAGCGGATGGCACAGAGGGTGGGGGCGGCTCCGCGATGACAGATGAGAAGGGGCATTACGAAATTCGCAGCCTGGATGCGGGAAGATACTTCGTGGGCCTTCGCATCGCCCCCGACGAAGCCGGCAAGGGCAGCCTCTATGCGCCCGGTGTCAAAGACCGCAGAAAGGCGCTCAACGTAAGTTTGGGACAGGCCGAGCGGCGCGCCGGCGTCAATATCCGCGTTCCTTCCGAGTCAGGAGATTAATCCGCGTTTCTCGCGGTTGCCGCCCTACTGCACTCTTCCCCCGAACACGCGGTAGCTGATGCCCGCGCTCGCACCATACGGATGCAGCTTGGGAGTCGTGTGCCAGTCCTGCTCCTCGAAATCGAAGGGCCTTACGGTAAGCTTCCTGGTCAACCGGTACTCCACGCCGCCGCCGTACGCGATAGTTGTTGCCCGGCCGTTGAGCCAGCTGGATCCGCTGCCCCATCCAATCAGGAACTTCCCGTAGGGCGTCCAGCGATGGAACTCCCAGATCGGCACCTTGGGGCCAATCAGGTACGTGTCTTGGCCGATGTTCTGGTACTCGTTGAAGCGCAGCCAGTGCCCTTCGCCTTCGATCTGCACCCAGCGCGTCAAGTGAACGTCGAAAAACGCGCCGATGCCATAGAGCCGGTAAGGGCTGGTTTGGGCACTCACGAAGTTTCCGTCGTAGTCAGGCTGGAAGGCCGAAGCCTCGCCGCCGGCGTGGATCGACAACCCTCGCCGATACCCAGCAGGGACAACTTGGGCGCTCGCTGCAATCGCCGAAGAAACAACAACCAGGCAAACCAGGGTCGAAACAAATCGCTTCATAAGTGCTGAAAACATCCGCTTCCGGGGAAGATGATCTCTGTCTGTTGTCCCCGATTGAAGAACGCCCGTAAATACAAGCCCGGCCGGTCAACTCTTTCAATGTGGACCGGGCCGGGCTCACTTTCTTACTTACTGTGAATTCTGCGCAGTCGCGGGCTGCTGCTGATCCTGGACTGCAGGCGCGTTTGCTCCGGTGGGCTGCGTCCCGGTGGGCGCTGGGGGTGGGGGAGGAGCCGGCTGGCCGTTGTCAGGAGCGGCGGCGGGCTGATCTCCGGCGCCCGTGGGCGGCGCCGGCGCCGGCGCTGGAGCCGGGGGCGTGGGGCCGGTTGGCGGAGGCTCAACATTCGCCAGATCGTACCGCTGCAGCTTGTAGAAGATCGGCGTCACCTCAAACGGCATCTTGTCGCGCGCATTCATCGGCGCATAGCGCTTGGCGTTCAACATGTGAACCTTGTCGTCCCAGGGATCGGTCTTGAGCCAGCTGCCCAGCGGCAGGGCCGGAGTCTGCGCGAGGTCGTCCCAGTTGATCTTCGGAGCCATGTTCTTCAAATCGTTCATCCAGGGCGTGCCGTCGGCCTTCAGAAGGCTGTCGCCCAGCTTAGGCGTGTTCAATGCCTTCAACACGTGAGCCCGGTCCATCAGCTGCGCGTAGTAAAGGCCCGCCTCAGCAAGCTGATCCTTGTACATCGAATTCTGCAAATACTCCATCGCCTTCTTCGATGCCGTGCCGTCGTCCACGTCGGAGTGGTACATGTCGATGCGCTGGAAGGTCGATTCATCGGGGAAGAGCAGACGGTCGTTAAATGCATAGCGCGTATCGATGTGGTGGCCCATCGCGATGTGCGCCAGTTCCATGGCCAGCACCGAGGCGATGGCCGGTTCATTGGGCAGCGAATCGAGCAGTCCCTTGCTCACCAGGATAGTGTTGCCTACGGTGGTGGTCTCAACCGTATCGGTAAGCAGCACGCGGCAGTGAATCTGGTCGGTGAACGCGAGGTTGTTGGGCACCACCAGGTTGATCACGATCTGGCCGAGCACCTTTTCTTCGTAGCCGCCGGGAGAGAGCGGGGCTACCAGTCCGGCCTCAACCAGGCGGTCGATCACGTTGTTCTCGGCCTGCGTGATCCACATGCGCGAGGCCTGCAGCGGACCCACATCCTGCGAGTCGTCGCTCTTGTCCACCGCATCGTCAACCTTCACGCTCACGTTTTCGCTGTCGCGGGTGGGCAGCTTCAGGCTGTAGCCCCAGAAGTGCGTCTGCGCCTTCAGTCCCACTGATTTCTGCTCTGAGTCGACGCGATGCGTCTCTTCAACATATACCGAAACCGGTAGCCAGATTTCCGGCTGCACATTCATCCGCCAGCTGTCGAAGTGGAAGTAGTACTTCGAAGAATCTTCTGAGGTCGGTCCCGTGTAGGTGCCGTTGAACCGCACCACGTTGCCGTCCTGATCCTCGATCCAGATGCGCCCGTAGAACCGTCCCATCCCGTGCACATCGGCCTTGGGATGTACGTCGAAGACCCAGGTCCGCACCGAACCCAGAAACTCGCGCCGCACAAAGCTGAACACATAATGCTGCTGATCGAAACCGGTCGGATCGACAAACATCATCTGCATGAAGCCGGTGGGCGAGTAGGTGAACTTTTCCAGGCCCAGCGCTTTGGTCAATCCGGTGATGGCTGCAAACGATCCCTTGAAGAACCCGTGCTTGGCCTGGTTGCGTGGAGAGTACTCCTTGTCGAAGAATCCCTTGCCGAAGTCCACCCGGCTCAGCATGTACTGGTCGTCAACCGGCACCTCGTAGAGCTTCACATCGGGACGAGTGTCCTGAATGTAGGTCTCAACCAGCGGCGTGCGCTGCTGGATGGCCTTGATCAGCACCTTTTCGCGGCCCACAGCCCTCTCTACGAGGGCTGCCTGCTCCGGCGTCAGAGCCCTTGACTGCTCATATTTCGGTTGTTTCTTCGCATACGCGCCCGTCGTGCTCAGAGCGAGGATAAGGAAGGATAAGGGGATCTTCCGAATTGTCATGTCAAAGCTCCTGGATAAGTACTTCCCGGTCCTTCCTCTCATCTGCCTCTGCCGCTGGGGCATGACGTTGAGCCTCAGACCCTGAATCTGGTTCCCGGTGAAATCGCTTACTGAATGCTAATACCTGAGCCCTAAGCCAATTGAAATGTAATGGTGATATTCGTTGTCAAATCCACCGGTTGACCGTTGCGGGTGGCGGGGCGGAACTTGATCAACTGCGCCACGCGGCGAGCTTCGTCGTCGAGGCCGTAGCCGAGGCCGCGCACCACGCCCTGCACAACCACCTGGCCGTTGGCGGTGAAGGTCACACGCAAAACCACGTCGCCCTGGATCTTCTGCTGCCGTGCTTCAGGCGTGTACTGCACAGGCGGCTTCGACAGCACCTCAAGGCTCGTCGCGGTCGGCTGAACCACTGCCTGGGGCTGCACCACCGCGGCAGTCTGCACCGGGATTCCCGCCGAGCCCACCTTGCCGTAGCTGCCGGTCGGCGTACCGCTCGTGGCGCCCGGGATTCCCGCCGATGCCACGCGGCCAACAACACCGGAGTTCGAGCCCGACTTGAGCCCGTTGCCGATGCCCGCCGATCCAACCACCCCGTGCGGCGCAACCGCCGGACCACTCATGCCGCCATAAGGATTGCCGATGGCAGCCACCGTCGCAGGCCTGGTGGCGTAGGGATTCGGCGTGACGCCGAAGGTTTGGCCCAGGTGCACGGGCGCAGTCGAAGGCCTGACCGACTTGTCCTGCGCCGGCATGGCGGCTGTGAGCGCAGCCTTGGGCTGCGGCTGCTCGATGATATTCGGCTTGTTCTGCCTGATCACCGGCATATTCAGCTTGGCTTCAATCTGCACCGGCTTCGGCTCAGGTTTCGGCTTCGGCATTGCGATCTTTGGAGCCTCCATCTGAATCTTGGGCGGCTCAGGCGGAGGCGGAAGCTTGGGAGGCGGCGGTGTCTTCACCTTCGGCTCCGGTGGAGGCGTGGTGGGCGCAATCAGCGTGGTCAGCTCGTAATGGCGCTGGATCACGTGCTTGGCCGTCATGCTGATGAGGAGAATCAGCGCCAGAATGCTCCCATTGATAACTGAGCTGGTAATAAATGAAACGGACCGACCTTCGGGCTCGGGGAGCATCCCAAAGGTCAACCGTACGGGGGAGTAACTCATCGGCATGTTTGTCAGTCCTCGCTACAGACCGCTTTCGCGGCGCAGAATTGCTTAACTTTGGGCTGGCGGGAAACAGTTGCTCGCGCCATTTTGACGCCGTACTTGCCTGGGCGTCAGCCTCCTGCTTCCAATCCAGGTTGCACGTTTCATGTCATTTCCAGTCTCAAAACTCAAACACCCGGCCGCCAGGACCGGTATCGATTGCTCAATCTTGCAGACGAAGGGGATCAACCTTTTGCTCAAGTTCGCGGTGAACCGGGGAAGTCCGCGCATGTGCCGCGTGGTCAACGAACTGCCGCTCGATGCGGTGGCTCTACACCCTTTAATGCCTTGGACCAACGTGCTTCTCCAATTCGCATCCAAGGCGCCCGGTAAGAGGACTCCACTTCCCTCAACCGCGACCGCCCATTCTGGTTTCCGGCCGCGTAATGGAAGCATCAGGCTGTCCCGCTGCTCATCGGAAACATGATTGTTATCATCATGGCTCTGTAGCGTGAGCTGCAGGTGCAGGAGGCCATGTTGCAACGATCTCCAAGCAGCCTGACCCGAGACTACTGTAATAGACTTAAGGTTACCTAAACTGCTTGCGAAAGGACAGTATTTTTTGTGAAAGTCCTGATAACCGGAGGCGCTGGGTACATTGGTGGTACGGTTGCGGACCTGCTTTCCCACAACGGACATAACCCTGTCATTTTCGATAATTTGAGTCACGGCCGGCACGACATGCTTCCGCCCGCGGTCCAGTTTATCCAGGGCGAACTGGCCGACCGTGCTGCACTCGAAGCCATCTTTGCCTCGGCTGCCGCCGGCAACCAGCCGTTTGACGCCGTCCTTCACTTTGCCGCCCTTATTGAGGCCGGCGAATCGATGGTCCATCCTGAGCGGTTCTTCCGCAACAATACGGCCGGCACGCTTTCGTTGCTCGAGGCCATGCTCTCCTCCGGGCCCCGGCGCATCGTTTTCTCCTCCACTGCGGCTGTCTACGGCGAGCCGGAGGCGGTGCCCATCCGCGAAGATGCCCAGCTCAAGCCCACCAACGCCTACGGCGAGTCCAAGCTGCTGGTCGAGCAAATGCTCGCCTGGTTCAACCGCATCCACGGCTTCCGCTACGCTTCTCTGCGTTACTTTAACGTGGCCGGAGCGCCGGAAGGCCCCCATGGCGTCACCCGCGGCGAAGCGCACACGCCGGAGACACATCTCATCCCGCTGATCCTGGATGTGGCCGCGGGGAAACGGGCCTCCGTACGTATATTTGGAAACGATTACAGTACCCCGGACGGCACCTGCATCCGCGACTACATACATGTCTCTGACCTCGCCGATGCCCATCTTCTCGCCCTCAGCGCACTCGACACACGCGACCGGCTCATCTATAACCTTGGCAACGGCAGAGGGTTCAGCGTACAGGAGGTCATTGAGTCTGCCCGGCGGGTAACCGGCCACCCCATCCCGGCCGTAGTCTGTCCCCGCCGTCCGGGCGACCCTGCAGTGCTCGTTGCCAGCTCCGAAAGAGCCATCCACGAGCTCGGCTGGCGGCCGCGCTACTCGCAACTGGACGACATCCTCCACACCGCCTGGGCCTGGCACAGGAGACTCCATGGGGTGTAGCAGAGATACTCGGTCTCTAGCCGGCCTGGCCGCTTAATTCGATCGAACGGTAAAAGCTCCTTCCGCGGCGTCCGGGCAAGCGCCCTGTTTGGGAGCGCTGCCCGGTTCAACCAGCGAACTGCGCCGCGTGGGAATCCACCTTTCCCTGCCTAAGATTCTGCAACCGAACCGCCGCATTGCATCTCCAACAAAGGTGGTAGTCGCATCCATCTTTCATCCCCGGGGGTCAACAAGCCATGAACATGAGTGAAAAGACCGACAAAACAGCCCCCAAAAACCTCTTCCGCGCCTTCCTCGACTTCTTCGTCCTCTTCAGCGGCATTTCGACCAAGTCAAATCTCGAGCGCACCCAGCGCCGCCCGCTCATGAGCCGGGGGCTGTTTCTCTTCCGCAGCAAAAAGAGCGCGTGAATCCCCGGCTTGTACTTCCCAACCCCGCTCCAGAACGAATGTTTCGCTGAACGGGTCCACGAATCACGAACCACGATCCACGACCCCTGACCCCTGACCCCTGAACCCTGAACCCTGATCCCTCATCCTTGTACAATCGATCCATGCCGCTGACCCGCCAACAGGCCCTCGACTACTTCCAATCCCCCGACCTCATCGGCCTGGGCTTTGAGGCTGACGCCGTGCGCCGCCGCCTGCATCCCGAGGGCGTGGTCACCTACATCATCGATCGCAACATCAACTACACCAACTTCTGCACTGAGTACTGCACCTTCTGCGCGTTCTACCGGCCGCTGCCCAAACCCGGCAAAACCGACCCGCGCGCCGCCGAGGGCTACATCCTGCCCTTCGAAACCATCTACGCCAAGATCGCCGAAACCATCGAGATGGGCGGCACCGGCGTGCTCATGCAGGGCGGCATCCATCCCGACCTCAAGATCGACTGGTTCGAAAACCTCTTCCGCGGCATCAAGCAGCGCTTCCCCAAAATCTGGCTGCACTGCCTCACGGCTTCTGAGGTGCTGGCCATCGCCCAATACTCTGGCCTCGACGTGCGCACCACCATCGCCCGCCTGCGCGACGCCGGCCTCGACTCCATCCCCGGCGGCGGCGCTGAGATCCTCGACGACGACGTCCGCATCCGCATCGCCCGCCTCAAGTGCCGCACCGCCGATTGGGTCGGTGTGCACCGCACCGCGCACCAGCTCGGCATGAGAACCACGGCTACCATGATGTTCGGCGTGGGCGAAACCTTCGATCAGCGCATCAACCACTTTGAAGTCGTTCGCCGCCTGCAGGAAGAGACCGGCGGATTCACGGCCTTCATCCCCTGGAGCTTCCAGCCCAAAAACACCGCTCTCGGCGGCCGCGGCTGGGACGAGGCCACCAGCGTCGAGTACCTCAAGGTCCTCGCCATCGCGCGCCTCTACCTCGACAATATTGAGAACGTGCAGGCCTCGTGGGTCACACAGGGACTCAAGGTGCTCGAGCTTGGCCTCCACTTCGGCGGCAACGACGTGGGCAGCGTGATGCTCGAAGAGAATGTGGTGAAAGCCGCAGGCACCTCGAACTGCACCACGGAAGAGGAACTCCGCCGCATCATCCGCGACGCCGGCTTCAAACCCGTCCAGCGCGACACGCTGTATCGCACCATGTTCCTGAACTAGCCCGCGCCGCGCTCCGGCGCATCGATCCCAACAAAGCACTGCGCGCGGAGTAGATGCCGGCGCCACAGTGCGCTTTCGGTAAGTTCGCTGTGCCGGTTTTACCCACCCCCCCCATATATACCCCTTTTTGATGTTAAGTGGTTTGTTTTCAACGGCCTATACCTTTTACGTTTTGACGCAACCTGCTGATAATAAAAGGCTTGGAGGTCAAAGTCCTCATAAATAACGAGTTAGGGGTTGCAATCTGCATCGGTTTTGATGCAACACCTGCTTTCCGACGTTTTCTTTCCGCTTTGAATCTAGCGCGGGGAGGAGAAATTGGACGCAAAGCCAGAGAACAGAGACCAGAGATCGGGTGCGGCGAGCCGGCGAGTCAGCGCGGGCGGGGCTTGGCGCGAGCGAGTGCGGGAAGGTGGCGCATGGTTGACTGCAATGGCGGAGGTGAGCGGCGTTTTTCGGATGTAATCCGTGGCCGGGGTGGAGTTCGTGTGGTCCCAGATCTCGAAAGCGAGATATCCTCCGCCCGACGGACGAGGACCTGTCCGTCGGGACCGCAGTCCTCCACCTCACGGACGAGGACCTGTCCGTGGGGACCCCGGAACCCTGAGGCACCCGCAGATCGCGGCTAAGCGAGGCCCCTCAGATCAGGGCCGCCCGACTCTGAGGCGTATAATCGTTGGCCAGCAGAAAGGACAAATCGATGAAGACCAAACTTACCATCGTCCTGGGGCTCTATTTATTGGTAGCCCTTCCCCTTCTTGCGCAGAAAAAAGAAGATCAGCGTTTAGCAAATTCCGCCACGGTGATGAAGGAGATACTCCAGGGAGACAAAGGCCTCCCGGCGAATGTACTCGACCAGTCCATGTGCGTCGTTGTCTTTCCGAGCGTGAAGAAAGTTGCGATCGGTATCGGCGGCAGCTACGGGCGCGGCGTGCTGGTGTGCCGACATGGCGCCAAGATGGGTGGGGCCTGGGGCGCGCCGGTGATGTATGCGCTGGATCAGGGCAGCCTTGGTATCCAGCTCGGTTCCACAGCGACCGATTTTGTGCTGGTGGTCATGCACAGCAAGGGTGTCGATGCGATTCTGAGCGGCAAGATGAAACTGGGCGCAGATGCGGCGGCGACCGCTGGTCCGACGGGCGCACAAGCAACCGGCTACAACGCCGCGAATATGAGCGCGTCGGACATTCTGACCTATTCCCGGTCAAAGGGGCTGTTTGCCGGCGTGTCGCTTGAAGGTGCGTCGATGAGCGCGGACGATGACGCCAATAAGAAGCTGTATGGCAAGGAAGTGGGCGCCAAAGAGATTGTGACCGGGGCGCAGCCGGTTGTGCCAACGGCCAAGCCGCTGGTAAGCGTACTCGACGGGGCGTCGCCAACTCGCCATTAGGTTGAGCCGTATCCGCTAAACGGCAAATATCTGCTGTTGTTTACCGAACGCTATGTATAAGCGGGCCGGGGGGTTGGCGTGCGGGCGGGGTTGGCGGCGGGGACTCAAGGTGTTCGAGCTCGGCCTCCACTTCGGCGGCAACGACGTGGGCAGCGTGATGCTCGAGGAATACGTGGTCCGCGCCGCAGGCACCTCGAACTGCACCACGGAATAGGAACTCCGCCGCATCATCCGCGACGCGGGCTTCAAACCCGTCCAGCGCGACACGCTGTATCGCACGATGTTTTTGAATTGATTGCCTCTGACACAAAACACGCGCAAACAAGCGACGCATCGAGGCGGCTTTGTGATCTTATGCTCGCGTGCTTACCTCAGAGTCTCGCGCCAAGCAGGAAGCTCTCTGCTACCTGGTGTGCCGCGCACATCAATAGTCGAAAATCCGCTTTGTATTGGGTCAGCCACTCAAAGAAGCAGATTGAGGTCTTTTTGCGATGCGAGGACTCCCCCGATATTTTCAACCTGATTCAAAGTAAATTGCCACCCGGGGTGGCCCTAAAGCAGCGCCCTCATCCCCGAAAGGGAATTGCGATATCCACTCCGCTGTTCTTCTTCGTCCAAGCCGAAGAGCAGGCACGCAATATGGGATCGCTTCTTGACCTTTTGTCGTCAAGCGAATTCGCCCCAGGGGTTACAAGCCGCAAGACTTTTCCTTCGTATTGGGTGCCTAATTCAGAGAAGGACGTCGCCGATTTCGATGCAAAGGAGGAAGGCCACAAGGTCAAAATCTCGGTCAATAAATACGAACGGGACCCCAAGAACCGCAAAAGCTGCATCAAGCACTACGGCCCAATTTGTTCTGCCTGCGGATTCGATTTTTCAGTGGCCTATGGCGAGATAGGAAATGGCTATATTCACGTTCACCACTTGACCCCGCTGTCAGCGCACGATGGAAAAGCATTAAGAATAGACCCAATCAAAGATCTGCGACCTGTTTGCCCAAATTGCCATGAGATGCTTCATCGGGTCAATCCTCCATATTCTATTGAGCAACTCAAGAGATTCCTCGCTGCGGCCAAGGCGAATTCCTGAATTCCTCCGTAGACACGAGCCTGCTGTAGCTTTTATGCTACACTCATTCCGTGTTCGACCTGATCGTCTATCGGCAGCCCCAAGGCCCGTGCCCGTATGAACGGTGGTTCAAGAACCTTCGAGACGAAAGGGCGCAATCCCGAATCTTTGCAAGGCTTCGTCAAGTCCAGGCCGGAAGCCTTGGCGATTGCAAACCGGTCGGGGAGGGAGTCATCGAGCTTCGCATTGATGTGGGGCCCGGCTACCGTCTCTATTGCGGCCGTTCCGGGACTACCTTGGTTGTTTTGCTGTGCGGCGGCGATAAATCGACCCAATCGCAAGACATCGAACGCGCAAAAGGATTCTGGGCGGATTGGAAGCGGAGGGAAAAATGAAGACCTACAAGTCGGGTATTCCATATGACGAATGGGAAATCAAGCAGCTTCGATCCAACCCGGATCTTGGTGTCGAATATCTCAAGGTCGCTCTCGAATGTCTCCAGGATCCCGACGACCGCGGCGCAAGTCTGCTGATGCTGCGCGCTATCGCCGAAGCCTACGGCGGACTTGGCGCGGTCGCCGCCAAGGCCGGCATCAGCCGCGAGTCCCTCTACCGTTCGCTCTCGCCCAAGGGCAATCCCACGCTCAAGACGCTGGTCGCTGTGCTGAATACGATGGGTCTGAGCCTTTCTGTAGTGCCACAGCAAAAGAAAGCGCGCAAACGGACCGCGAAGAAACCGGCAAAAACCGCGCGTGTACGCGCCGCAGCTTGAGCGCGTCGCACCACTTTTCTCTGTTTTGCGGATAATTACGCGCCCCGAGCGCACAATGGGAGCAGGTGAAATCCCAAATGCCCAAATCGCGCAAAACTACCGCCGCCCAACCCGCCCGCGAGCCCGGGCCCGCATACGAATACCCCCAAAAAACACCACTGTGAAACTGTGAAGGCGCGCAGGCGCGGCTCCGAACCGAGAGCTGGTTTCACTTCGACGTGTTAGGTTGAATGGGGATGCGCTAGGTAGTGCTGGCGGAGCAGGTCTTTTCCGTAGTCGTTGCCATTGGGCGTGCGCACCACGCAGTGGATGTGCTGCTGGGTTGGCTTGTTGGGGTCGGCAGCGAATCGTGCCAGATTTGCGGGACGCTGGTGATCGAATTCGATGAGGATGACCGGGCTCTGAACGCGGTAGTAGAAGGTGCTGTCAGATTGCGCGCCGCCGATCCAGGCGAACCAGGTGTTGTCGAGATGAAGGTCCACTTCATCCATCTTTACGCGGGTGTGTCCTTCATCCATGTTGCTTACATACAGGTGAATCAGGTCGCGGAGGCTTTGCCGCGCGGGCGCGGCCAGGTCTCTGGTCCGCAGGCCCGCATAGTCGATGACCACGTTGTCCTTGAAGGCCTCAGTCAGATTGTTGTTGCCGGTCTTGGAGAAGTTGAGAATAGCCTGGTTGCGCTGGGCGGGCGAGAACGAGTTGAGCAATTGCAATCCGCCGCTCTGCTCCTGCTGGAGTATCTCGAGGCCCTTGTATTTGCCCGAAGGGGCGCGCACCGGTTCGGAGCCGATGAACAACGGGGTCATGACCACCTGGTCGCCGAGCACAAAGTAATTCACGATGGCGTGGTGGCCTTCGAGCTTAAAGCCCCACGGATCGGTTGCGGAAGGCTTGCCGTAGATCTGGATGAAGTAGAGCCACTCGCCCAGGAAATCGTGATCGCCCGAGAGCTCGGCCAGGGTCTCGTTGAGCCGCATGATGTTTCGCGTGAGCTCAAATCCTTTGGCGCTGAGCGATGTGCTCATCAATCCGAAGGCGGCGTCGCGCTGCTCCGGCGTCATCTCGGCAAAGCAGACTCCCTGGCGGGCGTAGAAGTGCTGGTTCATCCACTTGCGCCATTCGACGTCGTCGACCGGGTACATGGTTCTGGAAAGCTGCAAGGGCGTGAGCGTGGCGATGAAGCGCTCGGCCGCGTTGCGCACCGGCTCAGTTGAAGCGCCGGTGGGCTTGATCTCGAAGAGGCCGGGAAGAACGTCGCCGTTGGTGGTGATTCCCTTGAATGGGGCGAGCCCTTCGTTCTCGTACCGCTCTGACATCTGACGGTAGAGCTCGGCAGTTTCAGAGGGGGTTTGAGGGCGCTGCTGGCCGAGCGCCCAGGGCGCGAAGACCGCGGCCGGGATCAGGGTAGAGAGGAAGTCGCGCCGCGAATGTACTCGCGGACCGTGATGATGGGCGTGGTGATGTGTGTGTGGAAACATGGTGACCTCGGCGGAGAAGTGACGGAAGAATACCATGGCGCTCGCGCGAGGGGCGATGAGTTTCTGACGGGGAGGCGGTCGCGGGCTGCGGAGTTGCCGAAATCAGGAAGCAGGTCCTTCGACTCCCTCCGCTCCAGTCACAGAGATTGACAGGGGCGAGGGGAGGGTTGGGGTTTCCCGCCCTTGGCGCAAGGGCAGAACGCGCTACCCAGAGGGTACCCAGGTGGGGCGCCCAGCCCGCTTCAAGAGTGTCCGGGGCCTAAGCCCCGATTCTTTGTCGCCGTTCGATTCAGAGGCCTGAAGGCTCCTGCTCCCTCCGGGATTCAGGGGCTGGGCTGGCTGCGCGGGGAACTGCAGCAGGTCCCTTGGCTCCGGACAATTCGCGGTGCGAAGCGTCCGGGCTCTGGATGACAGTGGTAGTTATTCCTCAAGTCACAGGATTTTCATTCGCAAAATGCGGCATTTTGCTTGACAATACCCAGCGGGGGTATGGTAAAAAGAGAGTGCAAGGTCTTTGCCCGCTTTGCAGGAGAACTATGAGCACCGAATCCGCACAAGAACCCCGAAGTACGTGGAGTTCTTTCCTGTGCCGCGATGAACGCTCTGGAAACCGCCTTTAGCCTGGCTGGCGACGATTCCCACACCGCTCTTCACGACATGCGACCTGTGAACTGAGCGCGTGAGCCGCCGGAATCGAAAGTCTGACTCACCCTCCTGAACCAACAGCCCTTTGCGCGATAGCGGTTCTTCGATTGGAATTGAGCGACGCTGAGACGGCCAAGTGGTGTTTTTCCTTAACCGGGGCCCCCGCGGACAGGTCTTCGTTCGTGGAGTGGAAGTAAACGCCACTTGGCACGCCCCTCAAGACCCCACAGGAATTGGAGAACCGCCGTAAGCCGGCTGAACTGCGTCATAACGCGTTGGGACTGAGTGCCTACGCGTGGACTGCACGAGGGGGAACCATGAAGAACAAACTGCATTGGGTCCGGAATACTGTTTTTGCGACCTGTAACCGGGCGCCGACGGGCGACAAGAGATTGCCGCCGGCTTTTGTCTGGACGGCATCGACGCCCGGCGAAGGCGCGCCGTTGGCCGGCGATAGAGGCCTTCGCGGTTCCAGCACAAGGCGCGCGTAACGATGGTCAATTGCGAGTATGATGGCGTCGAAATCAAACCATGGTTCTGGTGCGGCAGAACCGAGTGTGCGTGACAACTGCGCCGAGGAGACGGGTGCGCCGAAGAGGCGGGCTTTGGAAAGGATGGAAGCCAATGATGACCTCACCTCAAACCAGTGAAATCATTCTCAATCTGGATAGCTCAGAAGCGACGCTCGAACGGGTTGGCGGCAAGGGCGCATCGCTTGCGCGTCTGATGTCGGCCGGCCTGCCTGTTCCGCCCGGCTTTCACATCGCCACCGCCGCCTACCGCCGCTTTGTGGACGAGAACCATCTAGGCGAAAGGATACGGTCCATTGCGGCGCAGGGACAGGCAAATGACCCCGCTACGCTCGAACGCGCGTCAGAGCAGATCGAATCTCTCATCGCCGAGGGCACGATCCCCGCCGACATCGCCGAGACGATCCGGCTGCGGTACGGCGAGCTGGGCGCCGATATTCCCGTCGCGGTGCGCTCGTCGGCGACGGCGGAGGACTTGCCGGGCATGTCGTTCGCGGGCCAACTGGAATCGTACCTCAATATACGCGGCGGCGACCAAGTGATCCATGCGGTAAAGCAGTGCTGGGCGTCTCTGTGGACGGGTCGCGCTATCGGCTACCGTGAGCGGCAAGGGATCCGGCCGGAAGACGTGAGCATGGCGGTCGTCGTCCAGCAGCTTATCGCGGCCGATGTCGCAGGGGTGGTCTTCACAGCGAATCCGGTCACTGGCTCTCGCGACGAACTGATGATCAACGCGGCATGGGGTTTGGGCGAGGCCATTGTGAGTGGCCGCGTTACGCCAGACACGATTGTGATCGACAAGAGAACGGGAGCGATTGCAAGCCAGGAGATCGCCAGCAAAGAAGTGATGACGGTGCGGTCGCGCGATGGCACGCGCGAGGAGCCTGTCCCCGCCGGCAAGCGCAAGCAAGCCTCGCTGGAGCCGGCTCAAGCCGCCGAACTGGCGCGGCTGGGCGCCGAGATTGAGCAGCTCTACGGCCAGCCAATGGACATCGAATGGGCCATGTGCGATGGGCGGATCTTCATCTTGCAGGCGCGGCCGGTGACCGCGCTGCCTGAACCGCGCGCGGTGCTCGAATGGAAGCTCCCGCGTGCTGGCGGCCGCTACATGAGACAAAGCGTGGCCGAATTGCTGCCCGAGCCGCTATCGCCGTTATTTGCGACGCTCGCCTTACCGCTGTGGAACGAAGCGACACAGCAGATCATGGTGCAGACGCTGGGGCTGAAGCGCACCTCGTTTGCGCTTTTGACCATCGATGATTACGTGTATTACGAAATGGCGTTGACCCCAGCGCAATGGGCGCGGCTGATGCTGGCGTTCGTGATGCGGGGCAGGCTGTTTGCGAAAATGCTGCGCACAGCAGCTGCGCACTGGGCCGATGAGGACCGCCCGCGCTATGCGAACGCGACCAGCGAGTGGAGCGGGCGCGACTTGGCCGCGCCGCCCGCACTCGAACTGCTTGCGGGCGGGCGCCGGATCGTGGAAGCGGCGGCAAACTACTATGTGAGCGTCCAACTCGTACTGGGGCCGCCCGTTATGAGCGAAGCCATCTTTACTGCCGTGTACAACCACCTCATCAAGCGCAAGACCGACCCGCCGGCGCTGACATTCCTGCTGGGCTTTGATAGCCTACCCATCCGAGCGGAGAAGTCGCTCTACGATCTGGCCATATGGGCGCGCGGCGAAGACGAGCTGGCTGACTATCTTGGGCGGGCGAGCGCCAGGGAGATTGCGGCGGCATACGAATCACAATCGGCGCCGATAGGCGACGGGGAAAGCTGGCGCGAGTTCACCGCACGCCTTGCGGAACATCTGAATCGTTTCGGCCACGCTGTCTACGACCTGGACTTCGCCAAGAGCGTCCCAGCCGACGCCCCGGCGTCGCTGCTGGAAACGTTCAAATACTTTGTTACAGGACAGGGCCGCAACCCTTATGAAAGACAGGCGGCGGCCACGGCCGCGCGGGAGAGAGCCACCGCATCGCAGCTGGCGCGCCTGGGCGCGCTGCGCCTGCGACTGTTCCGGCGCGTACTCGGCTGGGCGCAAGGCTCGGCGCCGCTGCGCGAGGACTCGCTCGCCGACGTCGGTCTGGGATGGCCGGTGCTGCGCCGCATGTTGCGCGAGGTCGGACGCCGCATGGTTCCCGCAGGCGCAATGACCGAACCCGATGAGGTGTTCTGGCTGAAGTGGGAAGAACTGCAGGATGCAGCGCGCTTGCTCGACGCCGGCCAGCCCGTTGAGGACTATCGCCGCGCCATCGCCGAGCGCCGCGAGACCTGGCAGCGGGAGCGTGTTGTCACGCCTCCTGTCGCGCTGCCTTTGAAGGACGGCGCACGGATCCTGGGCCTTGATCTGAGCCGCTGGATGCCCGCGCACACCAGTCAGGCGGCTGGCGGCGCCATTAAAGGAATTGGCGCCAGCCCAGGCAAGGTGACCGGCCCCGCCTGTGTGATTCACGGCCCTGAAGAGTTCGACCAGATGAGACCGGGCGATATTCTCGTCGCCAAAATCACCACGCCGGCGTGGACGCCGCTCTTCGCCTTGGCATCAGCCATCGTTACGGATGTGGGTGGCCCGTTAAGTCACAGTTCCATTGTGGCGCGGGAATACGGCGTGCCCGCGGTACTGGGGACTGGCGTGGCGACCCACCGAATCCATAGCGGGCAGCAGATTACCGTTGACGGTAACGGCGGTGTCGTGACGATGAGCCGATGAGATGAGCGAGATCCGAATCAAGGTCGTTGGCTCATCGAGAGCACGCCTTAGAGCGGATCCAGGATAGATGTACCCTATCCGACTTTTGTGCAGGGTCGCCCCTTCTTGGGGTCGGGACGACATATGTGCATCGGCTCCGGGGTATAGCAATCCTGGAACCGCTGTAGTGACGGTCGAAATCAAGAAGCAGATCCCCGTTCGACTGCGATTGCTTAGCAACCTCCGCTCAGGACAGGCATTCGACTCCGGTCGCCGCGGCGACCTGCACTCAGGAGGCGACGACTTTTTGCGCGACTGCCTCTTCATCCGCATCGGAGTGGATGATCTTGTTGTGCAGGCAGTAGAGGGCCAGCTCAAGACGGTCGCTGACGCCGAGCTTGTCGTAGATCTTGCGCAGGTAGTTCTTGATGACCTGTTCGGTGGTGCCGAGCTGGAAGGCGATCTCCTTGTTGCGCTTGCCCTGGGTGATGCAGGTGATGATGGCCATCTCCTTGGGCGAGAGGCGGGGCTGGCTGCGCGGGCTTACCAGCGCCGCGGCCTGGGCGCGATAGGCCTCGATGACCCAGTTCACACTCTGGTTATCGATCCAGGTTTCGCCGGCCGCGATGCGGCGCACGCAGCGCACCAGAAGGTCGGGCGAGATGGACCGCGAGACGATGCCGCGGACGCCGCGCCGGTAGAGCTCAACGGTATAGTTCTCGTCGGCGCTGATGGCCTGCACGATGAGCTTTACGTCGGGAGCGAGCCTGAGCAACTCGGGGATGACGTTGGCGGTTCCGGCCAGCAGGCTGCCCTCAAGTAGAACAATGTCAGTGGGGTAGCGCTCGATGGCGGCGCGCAGGTTCTCGAGGCTGTCAGCCTGGGCCACGACACGGAGGTCGTCTTCAAGGGCAAAGACCTTCCTGATACCCACTCGATAGATAGCCTGAGAGTCAGCAAGGATGATCCGGATTGTCCCGGGCTTTACGGGGGAGTCAAGAACTTCGCCTTCAGGAGTCTCGTCCACGAAATCCATAACCGGCATAAGTCAACATTATGCTCTATTGCTCTGCGAACTCATATTCATCAATAGTTGCAGCCGCAATATACAAATGTTGACTTGAAGAGCAGCGTACCACACGTCCCGAGCAGCGAACCAGCACATCGTGGGGGGTTCCCAGGACCGAACCGGGCATCCGCATCGAAAACTGGATGCCAAGACCGGGGGAAATGTGCTCGTCAAGCTCGAACAGCGCGCCGCTGGCCGAGATGTTCCTGGTGCGGGCGGCCACCTCGCCCTTGCTGGTGCTCAACACCACCGGGAGCGCGATCGGAAAGCGTACAGCGCAGCGCACTTCCTGCCGAGAGGGCGCAGACCCCGCGATCGTGGTGTACGTGGGGAACTCCTGTTTTGAAGAGGTCATGAACTCACGCCCCCATCTCAGTATGGAACCAATAGGGCCACTGTACCTGAGATTGCCGGTAGAGGGCAGGGCACCAAAGTTTTCAGGATAGTAACGTTTTCTGCCGGGAGGGGCCGCGGAGGGGGTAAAGGGGGTGTTTTTCAGCCTTCAGCTCGGAGGTGCTTCTGGGAGCCGTCACAGGGGCTGGTGGGGGGTGTTGGGAAGAAGGCGGCGGATGCGCCAACCCAGCGAAGATCGCGGTTATGATCCACGCCCATCATTTTTCCGCGGCCGAGGCGCACAAGTGAAAGTGCGGGAGTGAGATGGGCGCCGTCGGGCCAGGCATAGAGAATACGGATCTCGGCCTGGGTGAGACCGTAAGGAGTCTCGATAGTGGGCTCGAAATTCATCTTCTGCTGGAGCAGGAATTGCGGGCGCATTGCCGGCTCAATCGACTCGAGCATTTGTCTTGACGGTTCAAATTCGATGCCCTTGCCGGCGAAGGAAAACAGCGGTTTCAGCAGCAACTGGTCATAGACCGTGGCCGGTCCCGATTCCTGCGGCAAGGGAACTGCGGCTGCGGCCAGCCTGGCCTTACCATCGCCCTCGAGGAAATCGCTTAAGAAGACGGCGGGCGGAACGACGGCAGAGGAGAGCCAGGGAATGGAAAACTTGCTGACGAGGAAATACCAGTTGGGGTGGCCGGCCCATTCAACGTCCCACTCGCGCTCGAGGTCGAAGGGAAGCTGGATGCGTTTGGCGATAAGCTCATCGGCAATGGCGCGGTTGTAAATGCGCTGGATAGGTACCAGCCGGCCTTTTGCATCGCGGTAAAGCAGCCGATTCCCGGAGGGTTCCAGGGCGCGAATATCGACCACGGCAATCCCCAGCCGCCGGGCGGTCACCTCAAAGTCGGCGCGGGTTTTCTGGTGGAGGGGATCGAATTCGGTAAGCACCACATTCTCAGGATCGTGGCTGGCGACAATCGAGCGCGCGAGCAGTTGCCAATAGCTCTCTTCGTCAAACCCGCCCAAAAACATTCCGAGCCCCGGTTCGAGGCCGTAAGCCTCACGGTAAGCAGAACATAGCTCGGCCTGGTAGCCGTAAACCGAGGGGAAGGCCTGGATCTCAACCAGGCGGGGAATCAGCGCGCCCCCGGCATCGCGAATCAGGGCAAAATCCGCGGTGAGGAAGTTGGGATGGGCGGGCTCATTCGCAACCCGGTAGCCTGCCGGGATGGCCCTCCGCGCCGCGTCGAGGCACTGAGCGTTGCCGATAACGCTGTACGCGAGGTTCGCCCCGTGAGCAGCGAGTCCTTCGAGCAGTGCTGCGGTAACGAAGACAGGGGTTTCGGCTACGCGAAACTCCACATGCACACCGCACCGCTGTTCGAGCCGGCGGAGCAGGCCGGCGTAGCTGCTCTCGACAAACCGCTCATTGAATCTGGCGCGAAACTCGGGAATCACAGGTCGATCCTGATGAGAGCGCTCGTTTGCATACGGTTTGCAGCAGCTCGCATGGCCTCATGATACCCGCGCAGAGCGGCGGGCGATTGTTGCGGAGCCGATCAATACGGGAGGAAAAAAGGCAAAAGTCAAGGCAAAAGTATTCCTTTAGTAACATGACGGGGGGTGGAAGCACATAAAATCTCCTTGATTACACGTAAATTTGTGCAAAATATTACTTTTGTGGTAGCGGATATGACCGATTTGGGTTACTCTTACCACGAAAGTTTTTATTTGGAACTAAGGAGATATCCTTCAATGTTCGCCGGTTTCGTTAGAATCCGTACTTCCGCGCTTATTGCATCTTTTGCCATTTTTGCAGCTGGTTCTGCGCTGGCGTCTTCAATGACCAACCCGACGGCGCCTTTCCCGCCGTTCCCACCGAACACGGGCAACGTCGCGCTGACCAATCCGACGGCGCCTTTCCCGCCGTTTCCACCGGGCACGGGCAACGTCGCGCTGACGAATCCGACGGCGCCTTTCCCGCCATTCCCACCGAATACGGGCAACGTCGCATTGACCAATCCGACGGCGCCTTTCCCGCCGTTCCCACCGAACACGGGCAACGTCGCGCTGACCAATCCGACGGCGCCTTTCCCGCCGTTCCCACCGAACACGGGCAACGTCGCGCTGACCAATCCGACGGCGCCTTTCCCGCCGTTCCCACCGAACACGGGCAACGTCGCGCTGACCAATCCGACGGCGCCTTTCCCGCCATTCCCACCGAATACGGGCAACGTCGCGCTGGGATAGCTGAGTTTGGCTGCGGTGGTAGGGAGAGTGCGGCCGGTGAAACGGTCACTGCATATTTCGTTGTAGTGAATTAAGGGCGTGGTCACTGCTATCCTGAGTTAGGGTTGTCGATTGAGCAGTGAAGGAGCCCGACAGTGACGTTGGACTCGGCGCTTTCTTTGGCGGGCATCACTCTGGAAACAGCCGTTGTGGCGCTGCTATTATACCGGCGTGCCTGGCGAACCTGGCCTATATTCTTCGTTTACAGCGTGTGGACTCCTCTGAGCGGGGTCGCCGAGCAATTAGTCTTTTCACGCTTCGCCGCCCAATATTTTCAAACCTTTATCGTGGTAACGGGAGTGGATTCTCTGCTCCAGTTCTGTGTCCTGGTGGAATTGGCCTGGTCGGTGTTCCGCCCGTTCCGCGCATCGCTTCCCCGGAATACCATCTGGTTTCTAGGCGGGCTGGTCGCCCTGACTGGCGCCATCATTTGGCCATTTGCCCAAAACCCCGCGTTTGCTCATTTTCCCGCGCAGTGGCAACTTCTGGGCAGGTTTCTCCAAACGGATTCGATTCTTCGGGTACTCGTCTTCCTGATTCTGGCCGGCTGCAGTCAGCTGCTTTCAATTGGCTGGCGCGACCGCGAATTGCAGGTTGCAACAGGACTCGGTTTCTATTCACTGATCGCGCTTGCAGTTACGGCTTTGCAGGCGCACATGGGAGCCAACCAGCATTTTCGCAACCTGGAACAGTTGCTTGCGGCGAGTTACGTCGCATCGTTGGGGTATTGGGTGTTGAGTTTTGCACAGAAGGAAGCCGAACGGCGCGAATTCAGCCCTCAGATGCAGGGCTTGTTGCTGGCGGTTGCGGGGGCGGCACGCAGCTCGAGGATCTCGCTCACCGGTGCGTCATCAGGCAAGTCACGGACCGGGAGGGACTTATGAGACGTAACCGGACCAGAATAGACAACAACGTTACTTTGGTGCATTGTCCTATCGATTGCCCCGATCTGACACAAAAGGAGCATGTTGCAGCGATTTTTTTGTGGCATTTAGGAGAGTTTTCTGTTACTAGTAATAGTGACTGAATTGCTATTCGGACCCTTGGGACCTGCTTGTATGGGTTACCAGTGCCCGGTAAAAGGGATCACCAATGATTTTGCCTTTGGTTGAAATTGCGGCGATTGCAGCCATTGCCTTCTACCTTGGTCGCTGGCGTTCAAATGTGCGCCGTCGCAATTCTGAAACTTGGGAAACGCTTCTGGCCAAGCTCAGGCCTGACTGGAGCGCGCGGGAATTGAGCGAGAACTTCCTGTGGAGGGAAGGTTTGAGCGCGACTCCCGAAGACGCCTGGCAGCGCATGGAAGGGCCCAAGGGCCTGTGGGTGATGCATGAGAACGCCCGCGTGATGCTGGAGATGGCCGATTATGCCGCCAGGAACTGTGAAGGGGTCGACCGTCTTCTGATTGAAACCCTGCACAGCGACGCGATGCAGATTCGGGTTTGCGTTCTCATGGCGCTTGCCCAGTATGCCTTTACCCAGGCCAGCGAAGGCGTCAGGATCAATGCCTTCCGCGCTGCCTCAATGTACACCGGAATGGCAGCTCGCATGACCAGCCTGCTGCAGGATCACGCAGCGATGATGGTTCCCGACTTCGTGGCAGCAATGTAGTTTAACGTCCTCTCCAGACAAAAACCCCGGCCAATGGCCGGGGTTTTCTTTGCCTGATTTGTGTAGCGCCTGTGCCCATTCGGCATGAATCGACGCGAGAAATCCTCAAGCGCCTTCGGCAACGAGAAACGCGTTGATCTTCTGGAACTCCTCGTTGCTCAGCCTGAATTCGAGCGCGGGAGCCAGTTCCTCAACCTGCTTTGCGCTTCGCCCGCCAACAATCGCCGCAGTAATGGCGGGATGGCGCAGTGTCCACGCCACTGCAACGACACCGGGCGTAACGCCGTGGCCGTCACCGATCTCGCGCAGCAATTCCACGAGGCGCAGATTGCGGCTCAGGCGAGGCTCGTTGAATTCGACCCCGCTTCGGCGCCAGTCGTTGGCCGGCATGGCGGCCACGCGCTCCGCCGTCATCTTGCCAGTAAGCAGGCCCGAGACCATGGGTGAATAGTTGATGACACCTATTCCGTTTTCCGTCGCGAAGGGAAGAATTTCGGACTCAATGGCGCGGCGCAGCATGGAGTAAGGCGGCTGAAGGTTCGTGATGGGCGCAATTTTCTGCGCGCGCTTCATCTGGTCGACGTTGAAGTTCGAAACTCCGATCCAGCGGACCTTGCCCTGCTGCCGGAAGTGGGAGAGCGCCTCCCATGCGATTTCGATGTCTTCTTCGGGCATGGGCCAATGGATCTGGTAGAGATCGATGGTTTCAAGGCCGAGGCGACGGAGGGAGTCGTGCAGTTCCTGCTCGAGGGAATCGAGCTTGAGAACGCTCGAGATTGAGCCGTCGGAGTTCCAGCGGCGCGAGCACTTGGTAAAGATGTATGGTTTGTGGCTGGAGCCTTTTACGGCCTTGGCTACGATCTCTTCAGAGTGGCCGAGGCCGTAGACCGCGGCGGTGTCGATCCAGTTGACGCCCAGATCGAGTGCACGGCGAATTGCAGCAATCGACTCATCGTCATCCTGCGGTCCCCAGGCGAACTTCCAGTCGCCGCCGCCGATAGCCCATGCGCCGAAACCGATTGGAGTGAGTTGAAGGTCAGAGTTGCCGAGGGTGCGAAGTGCCGCGGTTCCAGTAGCGCTCATACACCCAGCTTAGATGAGCAGGGCCGTTGGCGGATTCGCAGCCTGTGCCGCATCAAGCCGCGATGAGGAACCGGCCCTCGCGCATGATCTGCTCTTCGCCGGATTCGGACTCGAGCCAGATGTTGAATCCCAGGCCGACCACGTCAATGTGCGTGCCTGAGGTCCAGGGCGCGCCGGTGTGCTCGCCATAGGGATTGCCGAATGCGATGTGGATGCCGGGAAACTTCTCATCCTGAAGGATGTTGCCGATGACGCGCTCAACGCCGAGATTGGTGCCAATGGCGAACTCGCCAACGCGATCGGAGTTTTCGTCGGTGTGCGTGTAGGTCCAGAAGTCGCTCTCAAGCTGCTTGTTGGCGCTGGAGCAGCGCACAATGCGGTTGCCCGCGATCTCGATGGTCAGGGGAGTCTCGGCCAGCAGGCCGTAGCGCGCGCAAAGCCAGTCGCCGACCACGCCGTCCACGACAAAGGTGCCGTTCACTTCGCCGGGCGCGGTAAAACACTCACCGCCAGGCAGGTTGCCCCACTTTTCAGGCGAGATGATTCCCGAGGTTTTGAACCACTTGTAGCCGGGATTCATCTCGGCGGTGATGAAAGTGCCGGCGGCGGTGGTGGCGCGAATGCGGCGGGCGCGGCGCACGCGATCCAGAACCTGTTGAGAAAGCCGGTCGACCAGGTCGAAGTCGGCCCTCATGCCCTGGCACATGATCTCCGGCGTGATGTTGACCATGTGCGCGTGGCGCATGTGCCGGCGATTGACCACGTCGGTCATCTGCATGCGCGAATGCAGTTCGTTGGGCTGCACTTGCACGGCGAAGATGGAGACCTGCGAGCTCTCCATATCGGCGAGCACGGCTGACGGCATGTCGAAAAGGGGGCGCAGCGCAAGGTCTTCGAGAACGAAGGCATTCCACTCGCATCCGCGCGCGGCAAGCTGCGTGGCCAGCGACGCGGCGATGGGCTCGGTTGAGCGATCGGCGATGAGCGTTACCTTTTCCTGAGGCGCGATGCGCAGGCAGGTGGAGACGGCCGATTGAGCGCCGGGCGTGAGCTCATTCGGATACGAGGTGGAAAGCAGTTGTGTGGCAGCTTGGTTCATGCGTCGGGTACGGAGCTCCCTTGAAATCGAAGCCCGCAGATTCGCGGGCCTATCCTTAGAGGTTAAACGAAAATTCACCGAAACTGAACCTACAGCCCCGCTGCGGTTTCCTGCGCCATGTAGTCGACAACTGCTTTCAGGTCGCCGTTGGATTCTTCGAAGACCTTGAGCTGGCGGTCGGCGCCGGTACCGGTCTCAAGAATCTTGCGGATGCCGTCGATGGCGTCGCGGCTGCCGAGCTCGTCCACCTCGGGCTCGATCATGGCGAGATACTCCTCGATCAGATCGCGCAGCGGCACCTCCTGCTGCTTGCCGAAGTCGATGAGCTTGCCGTCGAGGCCGTAGCGCACGGCGCGAAACTTGTTTTCGGCGATCAGCGATCGGGTGTATTGGCGGAAGTCCTGGTTGGCCTCGTGCAGGCGGTAGAGATAGGCGGCCGTGGCCTGGATGAGCGCGGCGATGGCGACTGTCTCCTCGGCGCGCAGGGGAATGTCGCAGGCGCGGACCTCGACCGTATCGAAAAAGGGATGCGGTCGGATGTCCCACCAGATTTTCTTGGCATTGTCGATGCATTTGGTGCGGACCAGCAGGTTCACGTAGTTTTCGAACTCGGAGTAGCTTGAAAATGCGTCGGGGATGCCGGTGCGCGGGAAGTTCTCAAATACCTTGGCGCGGTAGCCCTTGTAGCCGGTGTTGAGGCCGAGCCAGAAGGGCGAGTTAGTGGCCAGCGCCATGATGTGGGGCAGAAAGTAGCGCATCGAGTTCATGATGCGGATGGCGGCCTCGCGGTCCTCGATGCCGACGTGGACGTGCAGGCCGAAGATGAGGTTGGCGCGGGCCACGAGCTGCAGGTCCTTGACCACCTGGTGGTAGCGGGGGTCGGGATAAATCTCCTGGGTGCGCCAGTCGGCAAAGGGATGAGTGGCGCCGGCGACCAGCTCGAGGCCGTGCTCGCGGGCGAGCTTGATCATCTCGCGGCGCAGGTCGTAGATGTCTTCGCGCGCGTCCTGAATGTTGCGGCATACGCGGGTGCCGACCTCGATGACCGAGGTGTGCATCTCGGCTTTGACGCGCTCCTGCAGGCGCAGCTTGCCCACGGCCAGCATCTCGGTCTGGATGTGCGAGCGCAGATCGCGCGTGACGGGATCGACGGTCTGGTACTCCTCTTCAATGCCGAGCGTGAAGGATGGCCGCATGATGCCTCCCAAAGGCAAGAGCTTTGGGTCATTGTAGCGGGGACGGAGGCTGTTAGCTATCGGCTGTTGGCTTTTAGCTCGCAGCTTTCAGCTCTCAGCGTTGAGCTTTCGGTTGCGGCGCGATCGATTTGACCGAAACGGAATGAGCGAGAAGTTGTTTTTTTTAAATCGAGGGTTGCGCGGCAATCGAGATTAACGGTCATTGCATCAGATAACTAATACGATATTCTGCACACACTGGAGGTTCGAGATTATGCCATTACCAAGTGACGACCGAGTGGTCGCACTCGCCCAGGATCTGCTCGCGCAATTTGACCAGATATTCGGCTTGCACCCCGGATACCGGCCGGCCCACGCAAAGGGGCTGATGCTCACCGGTAGCTTCAAGCCCGCGGTCGGTGCGCAGAAGCTTACCAAAGCTCCCCACGCGGTTCGCGAATCGACGCCGGTAACGGCGCGGTTTTCAAATTCGACCGGGCTGCCGCAGGTGCCCGACAATGTGGCCGATGCCAATCCGCGAGGGCTGGCTATACGCTTTAACCTGGCCGAGCACGTCCACACCGACATTGTCAGCCACTCGACAGATGGGTTTCCGACGAAGGATGGCTACGAGTTTCTGGAGTTTCTGCGGGCGGCGGCGGCCAGCGGCGCAGATGTGCCCTCGCCGAAGCCGGTGGAGCAGTTCCTGGGCACGCACCCCGCAGCGCTGGCCTTTGTGCAGGCCCCCAAGCCGTTTCCCTCGAGCCTGGCGCGCCAGACCTACTTTGCCGTCACCGCGTTTGAGTTCACCAACGCAGACGGGGAGACGCGGTATGGGCGGTATCGCATTGTGCCGGTCGAGGGCAACCAGTATCTGACCGATGAGCAGGTTGCGGCGATCCCGGCCAACTATCATTACGACGAGCTTGCTGAGCGCGTGGCGAAGGAGCCGGTCGCGTTCAAGATTCTGGTTCAAGCGGCGGAGCCGGGAGACACAGTGGACGATGCGACGGCGCATTGGCCAGAGAGCCGCGAGCTGGTGGAATTTGGCCGTTTGGAGCTGACCGAGGTAATAACCGATACGCTCGCGCAGCAGAAGCACATCATCTTTGACCCGATTCCGCGCGTGGAAGGGATTGAGCCCTCGGCCGATCCTCTGTTGGAATTGCGCGCCGCGATTTATCTGCTGAGCGGAAGAAGGCGGCGGGCGGCGAGTTAGGGAGGCAGCGGGTCGGCGAGTCAGCCGCGCTTCGCGCGCACGTTGACGGGTTGAGAGTTGAGGTTTCCCATGTCCCACAATCGGGACATGGGGCACCCTCGTTTCGTGCCTGGTTGAAACAGGAGAGTGGAGGTTTGTGGTTTCCCACTCTTTCCGTGGACGAAATCAAGAAGCAGGCCCCCGTTCGACTGCGATTGCTTAGCAATCTCCGCTCAGGGCAGGCATTCGACTGCGGTCGCCGCGGCGACCTGCGCTCAGGAGGGGCACGGAACATGAGCGGCCCGATTGAAGTCTGTCTCAGTAGATGAGCTTGAGGGAGAATTGAATCTGGCGCGACGTTCCCGCAGTTTTGCTGATGAGGCCGAAGCCTGAACCCTTGATGGTGTTGGCGGGCAGGCCCATGTTCACGATATTGAACACATTGAAGAATTCGCCTCGGAATTGAAGGTCGGCGCGCTCGAGGCCGCTCGGGCGGCGGGAGATGGGCGTGGTCTTGATAAGGGCGAAGTCGAAGTCGTAGTAGGCCGGCCCGCGAAAGGTGTTGCGGCCCAGAGTGCCGAAGCGGCCGGAGTTAGGTCCGGTGCCGCCCGCGATTCCGATGGGAATGGAGAAGAAGCTCGAGTTGTTTGCGCCGAGGCCAAAGTAATCGTCGCGGTTGCGCGTGGAGCTGTGAGCGGTCGAGAGGTCCGGGACGCCGAGCTGGTCGGGGCGATCGGCGCCGCCAATGCCCACGCCGGTCTGCTGGATGCCGGAGTAGATAGTGAACGGCGAGCCGCTGGCGATGGAGGAGATGCTGAGCATTTCCCAGCCCGCAGAGATCAGTTTTGCGCCGGGCGGTTGAGAGCCCAGGCTCTCAAAGTGCAGTTCCTGCGCCGCGCTCAAAGTGAAGGAGTGGGTCACGTCGAAAGTCGACGGACCTTTTTCAGAATGAGTATCGAACGGGTTTTGCGGACTGAGCACCGAGACCGCGCCCGTGGAGCCGGTTCCGCCGAGCACACCACTCACGTCGTCGAGCGATTTGCCCCAAGTGTAGCCGGCCTGCACTCCGGGACCGCCGTGGGGAATCTGGCCGGCGAGCGAGGTTTGCAGCGCGTGATAGGAGGAGTGGGACTTGCGGGTGATTACGGTTTCGGTGCCGAAGCCGCCGGTGATCACTCCGTTGCTGTCGAAGGTCGTGTATTGCGCAGATTCCGGGTCCGCTCCTGGGTACGCATTGGGATACGAAGATCGCGGCAGCTTAGAGGCTGCTGTGCCGACGTAAGCGGCATCGGCTGTGAGCTTGCCGAAAGCACGCTCGAGGCCGAGCGTCCAGGTTTGAAGGTAGCCGTTGCCGAAGCGCGGGTCGATGGCACTGAGGTTGAGCAAGGAGAGTTGATGATTGGGGGCGAGCGCGGCCAGATCGTTCTGATAGCGATTCACGTCCATCACCGTGTTGGCCGGTATCTTTTTGGTGTCGCCGCTGGCCAGGAAGGCCACGCCTTGTGGTGTGTAGACCTGCGGCAACTCATTGGGAGCAATCTGGAAGCCGTAGGCAATCTCGCCGCTCTTCGCTGCGCTGACGCGGGGATATACCGAGAAGGGTGTCGAGCCGGTGAGGAAATTGTCCTGCCAGATATTGGGCGGAATCACGGTGATAGCTCCGCCGCCGTGCACCAGAAAGGAGTGGGGTGCGCTCCAGCTTAACTGCACGCGGGGTCCCCAGCCGTTCCAACCGGTCTTGTAGCCGGGCTGCGGATTGATGAGATACTCCTGCCCGGTTCCCGGCGGCGGAAATGGATCGCGGAAGCTCGAGGTGCGGTGCGCGCGCTCTGTGATGGGCGTGTACAGTTCGTAGCGCAGGCCGTAATCGAGGGTCCAGTGCGGAGAAATCTTCCAGGTGTCCTCGGCGTAGGCATTCACGTCGTTGCGGTTGATGGCCGCGGGGCCGATGTGGACGCCGTTCGACATGTAGGGCGGAGCAACGGCAACTGTGTAGTCATATGGGTAGCCGACGAGCAGGCTGCTGAGCGTGTCGGGTAAGGGATCGCCGACCTGCACATCGTGCTGCCCGCTTGCGGAGGGGATGAAGACCGGTGAATACACCGTGCCGCCGCCAAAGTCGTATTCTCCGTTTGGGCTGATGCCGAAGTAGGTGGTGTCGCGATTGAGCCGGGCTTCAGCGCCCCACTTGGCGGCGTGCTTTCCCAGGGTCCAGGCGAAGTTGAGCTGGCCGTGGAAGAGGTTGCCGAAGGCCGACATCACGGAGCCTGCCGCGGCGTTGTAAGGCTCGTAGAGAGCATCGACGAACTTGAGAGCCGGAACGGTGTAGTTGAGAGTTGGGAACGAGGGCGTGGTGCGCGTGATGCTGAGCGAGGATGACCAGAGAAAGCGCGGCGATACAGTGCGCGTGTAGGTGAATACCACGTTGCGCTGACGGTCGACATATTGCACCGCGAAGCTGGGGTCGAGCAATGTCTGGTCAGGGTTGGTCGTGGGTCCGGTCAGATTGTCGTAATTGAACCGGCCGAGGAACTGACCCTTCGCGCCCAGTTTCTGATCGAGGCGAATTGAGAATTGGTCGGCGTCAGTGTTGACGTTGGAAGGCGCGGCATAGGTTCGCGCGCCAAATGCGCCGGTGGGGTTGTTGGGCTGTGGATAGCGCGCCAGGATGGCGGCAATCGCAGGATTGACGGGCACGTTGAGCGTGTCGGCGCTGCCGTCGGGATAGGTCACAGTGTCCTGGCCTGAGCGCTCAGCGCCTGTGGGCACGGCGAGCACCTGCGTGGTGCCCAACACCTGGCGGAATCCCTGATACTGGCCGAAGTAGAAGGTGCGGCCGCGGCCATCGTAGATGTGCGGCAGAACGACGGGGCCGCCGTTGGTGAAACCAAATTCGTTGCGGCGGAAGGGCGGGATGCGGCCCGGCTCCGCGATGGAGGGGTGGTCAAAGTAATTGCGCGCATCGAGGGCCGAGTTGCGCAGAAACTCGAAGAAGGATCCGTGAAATCCGCTGCTGCCGGAGCGCGTGACGATGTTGGTGAACCCTGAGGCGCCGCGCCCGATATCGGCGGGCATCCAGCCGGAGCTCGATTGGATCTCCTGAATGGCATCGACGTTGAAGTTGGTGAAGGTGCTGCCGCCCATCTCGGGATCGCTCACGTCAGCGCCGTCCATTGCGAAGGCGGCCTCAACGCCGCGCTGCCCGTTGACGGCGAACTGCTGGGTGAAGTTTGTGGCGCCGTTCACGTCAGTCATGGTGCCCGCAGCCAGCAGCAGCAGCGTGCTGAAGTCGCGCCCGTTCAGCGGCAACTCGTTTACCTTTTGGCTTGAGAGCTTTTCGCCGCCGGCGCCACTCGAAGCGTTCGAAGCCGCGCCTGGATTTGCGGTTGGTGTTTCCGCGGCGCCAGGTTGATGTTCGGGTGAGACGGACAGAACATTCTGTTCGGAAACGGTGAGGAGCAAGGATGCAGCAGCGATGTTTGCGGACGCGGGCGCGGTTGGAGCGCGGCCGGGGAGAGCGACCGTGATTGTGTGTCGTCCTGCTGCGACGCCGGTTATGGAGAAGCGCCCATCGGGTCCGGCGATTGATTTTTTGCTGCCGGAGGGCGTTGATACGGAAACGTTGGCGCCGGAGATGGGCTGGCCGGCGGTTGTGCGCACTACACCGGTGAAGAGTGGTTCGGGCGCGGAAGATTGTTGTGCGCGAAGCGGGATCGCAGCCAGCACTGCGACCAGGAGGCAAGCATTTATCGCGCGGAGAATTGTGCCAGGGAGCCCCGTAACCAAGCGTTCCTTTGCGTTCCGTGACGAATACTCCAGTTGAACGTTGGTGCTGTCCGAAGAACTTACGGATCTACCTGTCATCGAACGATCTCTTCTGAATGCGTGAGCGCAGAACTTCTGAGTCTGCGCGTAACGAGTTATCCGAGCTGAAGCACAATCCCCCGGTGTAGCTGAGGCGTCAACGAATCGCGAGGTTCGCTGTCAGCGGCGTGTTGTCAGAAGACGGCCCGACCATCACCTGGTAAGCGCCTGGCGCGAGGTTCCAGATTTCATTCGCTTCGTCGAAGGTCTGCAGGGGTCGCGTATCGATGAGTACTTTGACAGTCTGCGATTCGCCGGGAGCGAGCTCGATGCGCTTCCATCCGACCAGCCGCTTATAGGTTTCATCGGCGCCTTGCGGAAGCCGGGCGTAGACTTCGGCGATCTCAGTGCCCGCGCGGCTGCCGGCGTTCTTTACGGTGAAGCGGACAGTCTTAGCGGCTGAATCGACCTTCAAGCCGGAATAGGCAAAGGTTGTGTACGACAATCCGAAGCCAAAGGCAAAGAGCGGCTGCTTATGCTGGGCTTCAAACCACTTGTAGCCGACTTCGGGACCCTCGTCGTAAGTGACAGAGTAAGTTGAAGCGTGCGCGCCCGCGTTCACGGCATGACTGCCCTGACCCCGATCGCGAGGTGGGAGCGGAGGAATGACTGGATGAGCCAGGTCGTGCTCGCTCTTCGGGAAGGTGATGGCGAGCTTGCCGGATGGATTGACTTCGCCGATGAGCACATTGGCCAGCGCCTTGTGCCCAGCACTGCCCGCGAACCACACCTCGACGACACCGGCAACATTGCCGAGCCAGGGCATGGTGACAGCGGTTCCGGTTTCAAGCACGACGAGGGTGCGGGGATTGGCTGCTGCGACCTGCGCGATCAACGCGTCCTGGTTGTCGGGCAGCGAGAGGCTGGGAAGATCCATGCCTTCCGATTCCCACTGAGAGGCAAAGACGATGGCAAGGTCGGAGCTGCGAGCCAGGTTGGCTGCGGATTGCAGGTTGGTTCCGGGATCGAAGCCGATCTTCGTATTCGGCAATTCGGCCTGGAGAGCCTTGAGAGGAGAAGTTGGAAACCAGATGTGTTCCTGCCAGCCCGCTGGACCGTGGCCCGGCGGCATAATGGCGTTTCCGCCCGGCGGATCGACCTGCGCCGATCCTCCACCGGAGACCATGCCGACATCGGCGTGCGCGCCGATGATTGCGATGCTGTGCACCTTGGCCGGGTCGATGGGAAGCACGGAGTTCGCGTTCTTGAGAAGGACGATGCTCTTTTCTTCGACACGCTGCGCAATCTGCATGCCGGCTTCAACATCCACTGTGCCTTTTTGCGGCGGGTCGTCGACGAGGCCCGACACGAACTCGCCGTAAAGAACCCTGCGCGCGTGGTCGTCAATCTCAGACAACGGGACCTGGCCGGCATTTACCGCGGCCTTGAGGGCAGGGCCGAAGAAGTCGGCCATGGGCTGCTCCTGATCGAGGCCTGCGGCAGAGGCTTTCTGCGTGCTGTGAGTTCCACCCCAATCAGAGAGCACAAAGCCCTTAAAGCCCCATTGCTTCTTGAGCACCTGGTTCAAGGTGTAGGCGTTCTCGCAGGCGTAATCGCCATTGACGCGGTTGTAGGAGCACATGACCGCGCCGGGATTGGCGATGGAGATGGCGATGTGGAATGCGAGCAGGTCAGACTCCTGCAGGGCTCGCTTTGAGACGATGGCGTTGACGATGTTGCGGCCGGTCTCCTGGTCGTTCATCACGTAGTGCTTGATGTCGCCCACGACGTGCTGCGCCTGCTCGCACTTCATCATGTTTCCGGTCAGCGTTCCGGCCAGCAGCGGATCTTCGCCGGCGTACTCAAAGGTGCGCCCGTTGCGTGGATCGCGGTTCAGGTCCAAACCGCCGCCCAGAGTCATATCGAAGCCCTGCTCCCTGAGCTCCCTGCCGATTACTTCGCCGTAATGGCATTCGGAATCGACGTCCCAGCTCGATGCCGCTCCCAGATTTGAGGGCAGTGCGGTCGAATACCTCCCGTTGGCGCCGCTGTCGCGCACGCCGTACGCAGCATCGGAGACGATGAGCGGTGGAATTCCGAGGCGCTCGACGCCTTCGACGTATCCCGCGCCGCCGTTCGAAAGGTACGTGAGCGGCATCTGCCATTGTCCGGCGTGAGCCATGCCATTGCCGTGCAGCAGCGCCAGCTTTTCATCGAGCGTCATCCGCTTAAGCACAAGATCGGCGCGCTCTTCGGGCGAGACCCTGGGATTCATCCAGGGACGGTCGGAGTTTTGGGCAGCGGCGACGTTCGCGCTAAGAGCAAATCCCAAAGCAGTTATGAGTAAAAGAAAAGTGCAGAGACTCAGGTTGTGTTTATTCATTTCTCTCCGGCCAAACCCCATGGTATCGCAGTCGCCGGGTTTTGCGGGTTCGAGGCAGCCCGGCGATGAGCGGCTATTTTTGCGGGGGCGTGCGGGCGAGTTCGAGCAGGCGGATGAGCTCGGCAATCTCGGACGGGGAAAGGTGGCCGAGGAGCTCGTGGGGGGCGCGCTCGATGACGGGGTCCATCTGGCGGAGCAGCTCAATGCCGGCCTCTGAGATGTGAGTGATGACGACGCGGCGGTCGTGGCGATCGCGACGCTGGCGGATGAGGTTGAGCTTTTTGAGGCGGTTGAGCAGGCGGGTGATGTCGGGCTCGGCGGCGATCAAGCGGTCGCCGATGGCGGCGCAGGGCAGGCCGTGGGGCTGGGCTCCGCGCAGGATGCGCAGGACGTTGTACTGCGTGGAAGTGACGCCCCAGCCGCGGGTGCGGAGATGGAACTCGCGATTCAGAACGTCGGCGGTGCGCAAGACGTTGAGCAAGGCCTCTTCCTGGGCACTGGCAAAAGGAGGTCCCTGCGCGATCTCGGCTTTCAGGCTGGGCATGATGTTAGCGAGTCAGCAAGTTAGCGAGCCAGGCTGTGCTGAGGCGCGCGTTGGTGGTTTTGTGGCGTCCCACCCTTTTCACGATGAAGCTGTGAAAAGAATGGGGCACGGAGCGAGTGAGCGTGGATTCACCCCACCCTAGCCAGAAAAACAAATACTTGGCGAGGGTGGGGCACCCGTAGGACGTTACAGCTTGACGACTTCGAGGTCGATATCGAGCTTGACCTCGTCGCCGACCATGGTTGCGGGAAAGTTGCTGCCGATGCCAAAATCGCTGCGCTTGATCGTGGTGGTTGCGGTGAAGCCAGCGTGGGGCTTGTGATCCATGCCGGTGATGGGACCGGTGGGACCCTCGGCTTGAAGGACGACAGGTTTGGTGACGCCGTGCAAGGTGAGATTACCGTCGATGGTAAAGTGGCCGCCGGATTTTGCGACCGAGGTGCTTACGAAAGTGGCGTTGCGGAAGTGGGCCGTATCGAACCACGCCGCGCCGACGATGTCGGTATCGCGGCCGGATTCGCCCGTATCGACGCTGGAGACGTCGATGGTGGCGTTCACCGTGGACTTAGCGATGTCAGCCTCATTCCAGGCGATTGAGGCGGTGACGCTGAAATGGCCGCGGACGGTGGAGATGCCCATATGGCGGATGGCGAAGCTGACGTCGCTGTGGGCGGGATCGGCGGTCCAGGTGGAAGTTTGTGCGCCGGCCAGGGGTGCGGCGAGGGTGATGATGGCGGCGGTTAGGACGAGTCGTTTCATGAGGGGAAGTCTCCTGCGGTTAGGGATGTTTGGAGCGGTTGAGGGCGAGCGCGAAGCGGCGAATGCGGAATCGGCGTTCTGCACTGCTTATAGGATGGCGCAGACGGGGTACTTGTTGCAACAGATAATTTGGCCGCGCGAGGCGAAGGCGGGCTGGGAACTGCATTCCGAGTCCGGAGCCGGGATTAGCGGCGGGCGTCGTCTGCTATGCTCCGGGCTATGCCGGTGGTGGAACATTTCAGGCGGCTTACGGCGGCGCAGCGACACGTTTTTGCGGCGGCGTTCCTGGGCTGGACGCTGGACAGCCTGGACTATTTCCTGCTGGTTTTTTGCATAAAGGGAATTGCCGGCGAGTTCAGGACCCAGCCCTCGGCGGTGCTAGGCGCAGTGTTCCTGACGCAGGCATTCAGGCCGCTGGGCGCGCTGGTGTTTGGCATGCTGGCCGATCGCTACGGGCGGCGGCCGGTGCTGATGGCCAACATCCTGGGCTTCTCGCTTATCGAACTGGCCTGCGCCTTTGCGCCCTCGCTGAATGCGCTGCTGGTGCTGCGGGCGCTGTTCGGGTTTGCCATGGGCGGTGAGTGGGGCGTGGGCGCAGCGCTGGCCTTTGAGTCCCTGCCCAGGGAGGGCCGCGGCGTGTTCAGCGGCATTCTGCAGGAAGGGTATGCGGCTGGGTCAATTCTGGCGTCGGGCGCCTTTGCGCTGTTGTACGCGGGCATTCACTGGCATGGGATCGCCATTCCCGGCATCGGGTGGAGGGGGCTGTTCATGCTGGGTTCGGCTCCGGCGCTGCTGGCGTTTTATGTGCAGGCGCGCGTGCCGGAATCGCCGGTGTGGCTGGCCGGGGCTGAGCACCGCAAAAAGGCCGCGGCAATGGGGCGTGCACGAGGTCTGGTTCCCCGGCATCTGATGGAGTTCCTGCCTACGTTCCTTTTTCTTGTTCTGCTGATGACGGCGTTCATGAGCTTTTCGCACGGCACGCAGGATGTGTATCCCACGTTTCTTGCTGTCGCCGCGAAACTGACGCCGCAGACGATCGGGTTGATTGGCGTGCTGTATGGGCTCGGATCGATTGCAGGAGGGTTTGTCTTCGGTTTGCTGAGCGAGCGCTGGGGACGGAAACGCGCAATTGTGACAGCGGCGCTGCTGGCGATTCCGGTGATTCCGCTGTTTGCCTACGGGCACTCGGCCTGGGCACTGGGCACGGGCGCGGTAGCGATGCAGTTCATGGTGCAGGGCGCGTGGGGAGTGGTGCCGGCGTACCTGACCGAGCTTTCGCCGGCGCCGGTAAGGGCCACTGCGCCGGGACTGGCGTATCAGCTTGGCGGATTGATCACGAGCTGGAACGGAAAGGCGCAGGCGCTCGCCGCGGAGCGGTGGGGGAATTATCCGCTGGTGCTGGCGGTGACGGTGATAGTGGTGGCGCTGTCGCTGGCGGGGCTGGCGGCGCTGGGGACTGAGGCCAAAGGGCGGGAGATGACGGCGGCTTGAGGGGCGCAGTGCGGGGCAGGCGCGGGCGGGCGCGGCGGGGAGAGAAGCGCGCGGGCGTAAAGCATTGAAATGACAGCCTGCGGCGCAACAATCCCATTGCTCTTGGCGAGGATTTCAATTAACTTCAAAGACTCACAGCCTTTCTGCGGAGGCAGGGGATCTATGTCACGCGTAATACGATGTTCCATCATTCAGGCGTCAAACGCGATTCCGGCAACTGAGCCGTTGAAGTTACAGAAAGACGCAATGATTGACAAGCACGTGGGCCTCATTAAGCAAGCTGCCGCGGCGGGCGCGCAGATTGTGTGCCTGCAGGAGATTTTCAACGGCCCGTACTTTTGTGCGGAACAGTCGGTGAAATGGTATGAGATGACCGAGCCGGTTCCCGATGGGCCGACCGTATCCCTGATGCGCGCGTTGTCCAAAGAACTCAAGATTGCGCTGATTGTGCCGGTGTATGAGGTGGAGCAGGAAGGAATCTTCTACAACACCGCGGCAGTGATAGCAAGCGACGGCAGCTACCTGGGCAAATATCGCAAGACGCATATTCCGCATGTTGCGCCGGGGTTCTGGGAGAAGTTCTATTTCAGACCGGGGAACCTGGGCTATCCGGTCTTCGATCTCGGATTCGTGAAGATCGGCGTGTATACCTGCTACGACCGGCATTTTCCTGAGGGCGCACGCTGCCTGGGTTTGAATGGCGCTGAGATTGTATTCAATCCCTCGGCGACGGTTGCGGGGCTGAGCGAGTACCTGTGGAAGCTGGAGCAGCCAGCGCACGCGGTGGCGAATGGATATTTTATTGCGGCCATTAATCGCGTAGGGACTGAGGCGCCGTGGAACATCGGTGAGTTTTACGGCTCGAGTTACTTCTGCAATCCGCGCGGCCAGATTATTGCGCAGGCTTCGCGCGACAAGGACGAGGTGCTGACGGCCGATTTGAACCTGGATGAGATTGCCGAAGTACGGCGGACGTGGCAGTTCTTCCGCGACCGGCGGCCGGATTTGTATGGGCCGCTGGTGGCGTCGTAGACGGTTCTCACCGCGTGAATTCATTGGTTGGGTTCGTGCTATTCCACCCTAAAGCTCTCCGCTTCGCGTTGAACTTTAGGATGGGGCACCCCCACTTCCGGCACGACTGAAGTTGTGCCCTTTCAAGGCATCGACTTATTCCGAGCTTCCTTAGAGCTTTGAACCTGAGTCGTATTTCCCCGAGGTGCAAATGAGTACCGCGACTCTACCCGACGATCCGCAACTGCGCGCGCGGTTCAGCGAGCTGAAGCCGCCGCTCGGCAATCAGGCTGCCGCGATCGAGGCCAATCGCTGCCTGAATTGCTTTGACGCGCCGTGTACCGCGGCTTGCCCCACGCATATTGACGTGCCGGGATTCATCAAGCGCATTGCGTCGGGCAATCTGCGCGGTTCGGCCCTGCGCATTCTGGAGGCGAATATTCTGGGCGCGAGCTGCTCGCGTGTTTGCCCGGTGGATGTGCTGTGCGAGGGGGCGTGCGTGATGCACCGCTACAATCGCGAGCCGATTGAGATTGCGCTACTGCAGCGGCACGCGATGGATGCGTACCACGCATCCGGCGAAGCGCCGACGGTAAAGAACATTGCCGCGCCAGGGCTGCACGTGGTCTGCATAGGCGCGGGGCCTGCATCGCTGGCGTGCGCGGCAGAGCTGTGCAGGCATGGTGCAAAAGCGACAGTCATTGAGAAGCGTATGCTGCCCGGCGGGTTGAATACATACGGCGTGGCCGAGTACAAGCTGCGCGCGACGGAGAGCCTGCGCGAGATTGAGATGATCCGGCGCATGGGCGTGGAGTTCCGATTCGGCGCGAGCATTGACTCGGCGTCGGCGCTGGAGGAGCTGGAGAGGGATTTCGAAACCATCTTTCTGGGCGTGGGACTGGGCGCGATGCAGCGACTGGGAATTCCCGGCGAGGACCTTGACGGGGTAATGAATGCGCTCGAGCTGATCTCGGCCTACAAGACTGGCAACCTGCGCGGGCTGCACGGAACGGTTGTAGTGGTTGGCGCGGGAAACACGGCGATCGATGCGGCCAATGCGGCGAAGCGGCTCGGCGCGGAGACGGTGTATCTGCTGTACCGGCGCAGCGAGAGCGACATTGGCGCGTTCGACTTTGAGTATGAGCACGCCAAGCAGGAGGGTGTGCAGTTTCTGTGGCGCAGGCGTCCGCTGGCGGTGCGCAGAGAGGCGCATGGCCGGCTGCTGCTTGAGACGGTGCAGGTGCGGCAGGCCGAAGGCGCCCTTGAGCCCGTTCCCGATTCGCAGTTCACCATTGCGTGCGATTTGCTGGTGCCGGCAATCGGGCAGTCGCCGTTGACGGCACTGATTCAGGAACTGCGCGGCGTTGAGGTGCGCGATGGGCGCATTGTTGCGGATGAGGCGACAGGGCGCACGGGGAATCCGCGCTACTATGCGGCGGGCGATTGCGTGAACGGCGGGCGCGAGGTAGTGGACGCGGTGGCCGGGGGAAAGCGCGCGGCGCTCGCGATTCTGAAGGCTGCGGAGGGTGCGTATGCCTGACCGGAATCCAGATTTGGGCGTGACGAATTTCGCCGGAAGAATCAACTCGCCGAATCCGTTCTGGCTGGCCTCGGCCCCGCCGACCAACACGGGCGAGATGATTATGCGCGCCTTCGACGCGGGCTGGGGCGGCGCGGTGTGGAAGACGATTGGCGAGCCGGTGACGAATGTGAGCTCGCGCTACTCGTCGGTGGATTGGGAAGGACGGCGCGTGATGGGCTTCAACAATATCGAGCTCATCAGCGACCGGCCGGTGGAAGTGAATCTGCGCGAGATGCTGGAGGTGAAGAAGCGCTACCCGAAGAACGCGGTGATTGCATCGCTGATGGTGGCGTCGACACGAGAAGCCTGGCACGACATTGTGGCGCGGGCCGAGGACGCGGGCGCAGACGGAATTGAGTTGAATTTTGGCTGCCCGCACGGGATGAGCGAGCGCGGAATGGGTTCTGCGGTGGGCCAGGTGCCCGAGTATACCGAGATGATTACCGCGTGGGTGAAGGAGAAGGCGCGCACTCCGGTGCTGGTGAAGCTGACGCCCAATATCAGCGACATTCGCGCGGTGGCGAGGGCGGCCAAGCGCGGCGGGGCCGACGGACTTTCAGCGATCAATACGATCAACTCGATTACAGGAATCGATCTTGACACGTTTACGCCGCGGCCGAATGTGGATGGGAAGAGCTCGCATGGAGGTTATTGCGGGCCGGCGGTGCGGCCCATCGCGCTGAACATGGTGCAACAGATTATGAGCGATGCTGAGAGCGTGCTGCCGCTTTCGGGCATTGGAGGCATCGGCACGTGGCGCGATGCGGCGGAATTCATGTTGCTGGGCTCGGGAACTGTGCAGGTGTGCACGGCGGTGATGCACTACGGATACCGCATTGTTGAGGACATGGCCGAGGGGCTTGAGAACTGGATGCGCGAGAAAGGCTTTGAGACGATCGAGGAGTTTCGCGGGCTCTCGCTCAATCGCGTGACGGAATGGAAGCACCTGAACCTGAACTACAGGATAGTGGCGCGTATCGACGAGCAGACATGCATTGGCTGCGATCTGTGCCACATTGCCTGCTGGGATGGCGCGCACCAGTGCATTCATCTGGATCGCGTGACGGGGCCGGTGGATGGGCACGTGGAACTGCACGAGACGCCTGCGCAGAGAGAGGCACAGAGCCGAGCTTCCATTGCTGTGACGCCGGTGACACGGAAGGAGCGAGCGGAGGCGAGTGCGACGGGGCCGTATCCGACGCCGCTGGAGCGCATTCCGCGCGTGGATGAGACGGAGTGCGTGGGATGCAACCTGTGTTCACTGGTGTGTCCGGTGGAGGGTTGCATCACGATGGTGCGTGTGGACAAGGACGTTGTGCCGGAGACGTGGGAGGAGCGGACGAGGGGCGAGGAGTGCGCGGCAGAGGGGCAAATATTATGATCCCGGAGCCGTACAAGTCGGCTCATAAGGACTGCGGTCCCGGAAATGATCATCGTGAGCGTGTTCTGGCGAGCACGAAGGTCGGCTGCTTTTATTGCGTCTCAATATATCCAGCGACTGAAATCAAAGAGTGGACCCCCGACGGATGTGCGTTGTGCCCGTACTGCGGGATCGATTCGGTGCTTCCCGATTCGCCGGGCTTGACGCGTGAGTTTCTTCTCGAAATGGAGAAGCATTGGTTCGGAAGTGGATTCGATTTTGGAGGAGAAAGTCGGTAAGCCATGTCCAAAACGCTCATTCAAAACGGAACGATTGTGAATGCCGACGGCAGCGTCAAGGCCGATCTGCTGATTGATGGCGCGACGATCAAGGAGATTCGCGCGGGGATCGAGCCGAGTGCGGCCGAAATCGTCGTCGATGCGACTGGCCTCTTGCTGCTGCCTGGCGGAGTGGACGCGCATACGCATCTCGATATGCCGTTTGGTGGCACGACTTCAGCCGACGATTTTCTGACCGGCACGCGGGCGGCGGCGATTGGTGGCACGACGACGATTGTGGACTTCGCGATCCAGGCGCGCGGGACGAAAATGCGCACCGCGCTGGACACGTGGTGGAAGAAGGCCGAGGGCAAGGCGTGCATCGATTACGGGCTGCACATGATTGTGACCGACCTGCCGCAGGCGGACCTCGAGGACATGGACGACCTCGTGCGCGAGGGTGTGGCCAGCTTCAAGCTGTTTATGGCTTATCCCAACGTGCTGATGGTTGACGATGCAACTATCTTCAAGGCGCTGAGGCAGACAGCGAAGAACGGCGCGCTGATTTGCATGCACGCCGAGAATGGCTCGGTGATTGACGTGATTGTGCAGCAGGCGCTGGCCGAGGGCAAGACGGCGCCGATCTACCACGCGCTCACGAGGCCGACGAGGGCCGAGGCCGAGGCGGTACACCGCGCGATTGCCATGGCTGAGATGGCCGGCGTGCCGGTGTACATTGTGCATCTGTCAAGCGAGGACGCTCTGAACCAGGTGCGCGAGGCGCGCGATCGGGGATTGCCGGCATTTGCCGAGACCTGCCCGCAGTATCTGCTGCTCTCGCTCGAAGACAACATGGACGGGAAGGGCTGGGAGGGCGCGAAGTATGTGTTTACGCCGCCGCTGCGCGAGAAGAAAAACCAGCCGAAGCTGTGGGAGGGTTTGCGCAAGGACAATCTGCAGGTGGTGTCGACGGACCATTGCCCGTTTTGCTTTGAGGATCAGAAAGCGCTTGGCAAGGACGACTTCACCAAGATTCCCAATGGAGGGCCGGGCATCGAAAACCGGCTACAGCTGCTGCACCATCACGGCGTGGGGCAGGGAAATTTCTCAATCAACCGGTTTGTTGAGCTGGTGTCGACGGCGCCGGCGCGCATCTTCGGAATGTATCCGAGGAAGGGCGCGCTCAAAGTTGGCAGCGATGCCGATATTGTGCTGTGGGACCCCGGCGTGGAGCACACGATCAGTGCCAAGACGCACCACATGCGCGTGGACTACTCGATGTTCGAGGGCTTCAGGGTGCGCGGCAATGCGCGCGACGTTTATTCGCGCGGCGAATTGATTGTGTCGAAAGGGGAGTTTATCGGCAAGCCGGGGCGAGGGAATTATTTGAGAAGAGAGGCGAGGGGAGGGGCGTGGAGATAAGGCAGGGAACAGGGACCGGGGGCCAGGGACCACGGACCAGGGACCAGGGACCAGGGACCAGGGACTGGAAAGGCACCTTTCAGGGAGTTCTGCGGCAATCATATTGTTGCGCAGTCAACGTCAAGAACAACCGCAGAACCCTCGACTCCCGTCGCTCCGCTGTGGTCGCTTGGGATGACAGTGCCGGATAAGGGTTTGTGCGATCACCGCCCGATTGACAGTATTTCAAAGAGAACCTTCCACTCGAATGGGGTTCCGGGCGTGATTATTTGAAGACTTCATCTTCGATAGCGCCGAAGTGATCCGCTTTCGAAACACAGTCATCCACCGATTTGAGGACGAGATTGTCTCCGTCGCCAACTTCGATGCCTGAGATTACGTAGGGACGGTACTGTTCCTTTGGAGCGTGATTGTCCAAATACCTTTTAATCCACGGAGCGCAGCGAGGGTAGAATGCCTTACTGTCGTCGGACCACCAGATGACGCGGACGCGGAATGGACGGCCGCTCATGGCGACACCGGAGATCACTGAGTATGATCCATCGCTGCTGGTTGTGATCGATTTGAGTTCGTCGATCTTGAACACCTGGGGGTGACCCTTCTTTTTGCTGTCGAAAAACCGGCAGGCCTCGGCATCGCAGATACGCTGAACGCGGTAAACGTCAATGGTGACAGGCTGCTGCGATATGTTTTTGTACTCCACTGCAACTTTCCCGGAGACAGGCGGGTATTCTTTCGAACCGCCGAGCGCCGTAGCAAAGCTGAAGCGAGTATTTCGAGTCAGCTCGGTTGCTTCGATGCAATTGGTGGTACAAGGTTTGGCTTGGTTGACCGTCCAGCCGAGTTCCACCGGTTCCGAGGCTTCTATCTGGGCGGTGTATGTCTCGCCGGGTTTCAGCACCACACCCGATTTGATGGGTAAATGCCTCACCGCTGCTGGAGCGGTGGCTACCAAGAGTAGCAGCAAGAAGGGAATCAAGCGCAGGTCTGCAATGAGTCTCATCGCGGTCTGATGATATCGCGATCCCAGAGTGGATTTCTCTTCTTTTTTCCGCGTCAGGCGTCGACCAGCGCGTCCGCGATCGACAGGTGCTCATCCAGCGCGGCTAGCCCCAAGTCGAGTTCTTCTCTGGTTACGATCAATGGCGGCGCGATGACGAAGTGACTCACCCACGCCTGGATTGAAACGCCCTGCGCCATCATCTTTGCGGCGATCTGATCGACGACGAGGGGTTTACCCTCGACCTTGTCGCGCATGGTGTTGAAGGGCTGCCTGGTGGCGCGATTCCTGACCAACTCGACCGCGAAGAAGAGGCCGAGGCCGCGCACGTCGCCGACTGAGACGTGTTTTGCTTTGAGGGCTTCGAGCTTTTCGCGCACATAAGGCTCGAGCGAGGCGGCTCGCTCAACGAGGTTGAGCCGCTGCATCTCTTCAATCGTCGCAACGGCGGGGCCGAGGGTTAGCGGGTGCGCCTCGTAAGTATGGCCGTGCGAAAAGTAATGATCTTCAAAGTAATTGGCGATCTCGCTGGTCGTGGCGCAGAGGCCGAGCGGAATATAGGCCGAGGTGATGCCCTTGGCGGTGACGAGGATGTCGGGTTTCACGCCCCAGTGGTCGACAGCAAACCACTTGCCGGTGCGGCCCCAGCCGGCCATCACTTCATCGGCGATCATGAGCACGCCGAGGCGCGAGCAGATCTCGCGCAGACGAGGGAAGTATTCGGGTGGCGGAACGAGAACGCCATTGGTGCCGACGACCGGCTCGAGGATGATGGCGGCCACGTCGCTCTCGTTGCGAATCATGTGCTCAATGTAGTCGGCGCAGGCGATGTTGCAACCTGGATAGGTGTGCTTGATGGGGCAGTCGTAGCAGTTGGTCTCAGGCGCGAAGATGACGCCGCCGCCTTTGCCTCCCGGTTCCATTGCCCAGCGGCGTGGGTCGCCGGTTGCCGCGATGGAGCCCATCGTCGATCCATGATAGGAACGATAGCGCGAGACGATTTTGGTCTTGCCCGTGTACATGCGAGCGATCTTGAAGGCGGCTTCGTTAGCTTCGGTGCCGCTGGTGGCGAAGAAGTACTTGTTGAGACCTTCGGGCAGCACCTCGTGGAGCTTGGCGCTGAGGCGGGCGCGGGCCGAGGTGGCGTAGCCGGGCGCGACATAGCACAGCTCGCGCGCTTGCTCGGCGATGGCTTCAATCACGCGCGGATTCTTGTGGCCGAGGTTGACGCACATGAGTTGCGAGCTGAAGTCGAGGTAGCGCTTGCCCGCGCCATCGGTGAACCAGCAGCCCTCGGCATCGGCGATATGCAGCGGCTTCCAGGTCTTCTGGAAGCGCCATGTGCCGTAGTTGTTCTCGCGCGTGATGGCGGAGATTTGTTCCGAAGTCAACGTGTCAGTAAGAGAAGTTTCGTTCATGGCGCTGGCCCCCATAGGGAAGACAATCAACAACAGGATAATGGCTGAGGATGCGCGTGACTACTGAATAAGGAGCACAGAGGCGATGAGGGAAGCGCTCCTGGACGCGGCCCGCACAAAGACAAGGAAGCCCAATCGGATGTTATAGTTTGGTTGACTCACCCGAGGCGATGGCAGTAGCGACGCAGCCGGGTGCGGCGTTCAATGAAAACACGGGATTTTTGCACACGAATGACGGGTATACGACATGTCGATCTGACTGCGACCGAAGTTGCCTCGAGCGAGACTGCGCGCCGCATCAATCGCGACATCATTCTTGAGCTGATTCGCGAAAACCAGCCGACTTCGCGGATCGAGTTGTCGCGCGCATCGGGACTGCAGAAGAGCACGGTCTCGCAGATCGTGGAGCAGTTGATCAGCGAAAACTGGGTGGTGGAGAGAGCGGTCGGCACAACACCGCGGGGTCGTCGACCGACCTTGCTGGGCCTGAATGAGCATATTGTCGCGATTGCTGTCGATATTCATCCCAGGATGGCGATTGTAGCGGTTGTGGATTTGAACGGGCGGCTGCTGTCGCAATGCAAGGTGCCGGTAACGTCGGATCCGGCGGCGTCGACCAAGCTGATTGTGGATTGCATCAGGCGATTCAGGGCGTTTTTCACCGATCGCGCGATCGAAGGCATCGGCGTGAGCCTTCCCGGGAGGGTCGATCCGGCAACACAGCGCCTGACATTTGCTCCCAACCTGCGCTGGCCCGAATTCGATTTGAAGGGCGCGCTCGAAGCGGAGTTTGGGCTTCAAGTAAATATGGAGAACGCGGCGACTGCGTGCCTGCTGGCCGAGCTGACTTTTGGCCGCATGGATGGAATTCGCGACATCGTGCTTGTAACCATCTCAGAGGGGATCGGCGCCGGAGTGTTTGCGGATGGAAGAATCATCTCAGGAACGCATGGGATGGCAGGGGAATTCGGTCACATTTCGCTCGACCCTGAAGGGCCGCGCTGCGGGTGCGGCCGAAAGGGATGCTGGGAGGTGTACGCGTCGTGCCGCGCCGCGGTGCGTTATTTTCGCAAGCTGCGCGCGGGGAACAAGGAAGTGCGCTTTCACGAGCTGCTGAACCTGGCCGAGGAGGGATCGAAGGACGCGCAGGAGGCGCTGGAGCAGCAGGCCCTGTATATTGCGCGCGGGCTGCGGATCATCATTGCCAGTCTGTCGCCGGCCGTGATTCTGATTGCCGGTGAGATCACTTCGGCGTGGCATCGCTTCGAGCGGATCATCGAGAGGGAAGTAAAGCCGTTTGTGCTGGCAGGATCGCCGCCGCGGATTATCCCCACGCACGAGGGCGAGATTGCGCGGTTGAGGGGCGCAGCTGCATTGGTGTTTCAGCGCCAGATTGCGCGCCCGCAGAGCGCAGGCGCGGCGGGGTCACGGCAGGCTTGAATTGGCTTATGTTGAAGCGTCGGGTACCGGACGTCGTTGGCGGCGTCGGGCTGCCGCTTGATCGCTGGAACCGTGGAGCCTGGCTGTTCCGCGATAAAACCTTGCGCGGCATCGAGATCCTGCTCGATGAGGCCTTTCGCATACCGGGAACGAGTATCCGTTTCGGCATCGACGGTATCATCGGGCTGGTTCCGGGACTCGGCGATGTTCTTGCCGGGATTCTCTCACTCGTAATCCCGATTGCCGCCTGGATTCGCGGCGTCCCTTATGTCACGCTCGTCCGCATGGCCGTGAACATCGGCATAGGGGTTCTGGTCGGCACGATCCCGATCTTCGGCGATGCCTTCATCATTGCCTGGAAAGCGAACCGCCGCAATTACCGGCTTCTCACACGCCACCTCGGCGAGCCGCGCCGTCACACGTGGAGGGATTGGGCCTTTCTGGCGTTGATAGCTGCTGCAATCGGCCTGGTCTTCGCGTTGCCGGTCGCGCTCACCCTTTGGCTGCTGGCTTGGCTGCTCCGAAGCTGAGGTGCCCGGTTACCGCGACCGTGCATGTGATTCACAGTCGCGCATGGCCTGCAATCAGCGCGGCGCCGGCCAACCGGATTTCGTGCTTCGCGATACAATCGAATCAGCGTCGGGGCGTAGCGCAGTCTGGTAGCGCATCTGCTTTGGGAGCAGAGGGTCGGGGGTTCGAATCCCTCCGCCCCGACCATCTAACCTATTCCCTTTCAATCGGTTTGACTGAGTCTGAGGGTT
>Ga0326727_10002922_pt1 | contig 56365 bp, 51 predicted proteins | sample MB2enrmetagenome_FD_207643 | JGI IMG/M metagenome (GOLD analysis project Ga0326727, IMG submission 207643) | Lab enriched peat soil microbial communities from McLean, Ithaca, NY, United States - MB29MY | ecosystem: Environmental > Terrestrial > Soil > Wetlands > Peat | place: USA: New York...
TCCCGGGACGGAGAAACCCATCGCCCAATCCTGCTCGTCCTGGCTAAAGATGCCGCCGATGACGCTCGACAGGTCACCGATCACCCTCTGATCTTTCAAAAGCAGCGGGCTGCCAAAGCGAAGTTCAGTCGGACCTGGATCAAGCTTCCCCAGGATCGGCATGTGGTCCATCCACTCGCCTTTCAGAGTGATTGTGCCCACCTCCGGCACATCAATTTTCAAAGACTCGCCCGGCTCGAACCAGACCTCCTGAAGCCTTGCGACTGGATCGGCGTCGCGGGTCAAGGCCCCCATATCTTCTCCCGGATGGTAGGTGCGTGTGCGGATGGCGAGCCGGACCCGGCCGCCATCGCGCGCAAGCAGCCTGATCTTGAGGGCGACGGGTTGCGCCCCGATCTTCCAGCTCCAGTAGGGGGACTGATTCTTGTCCTCCGTCGAAATCGGGCAATCCGACGGCGGAAGATTCGGCCCTGCTACAGTCAGCAGGACTACGGTTCCCGTATTCTGCGCCCGGGCCCTGTTTACGGCGAGAACTGACGCAAGGACCAGAATGCCCGCGATCAAACCGGCAAAAGCAACCCTTGGGATTCTCATGGTTACCCATCCTTTCTGCCACCACGTGGCGACGCGGTTCTGTGGTTTAGTCCAGGTGCGAGAAGGCACGGCATCGGCCAGACCGAGGCTCGCGGCTCGGCGCAACTCGACGCCCATGGCGAGGTAATCACTCAGGCGTGCCTGGCAGTCCGGGCAGGTACCAATATGTTGCGCGGCTGTGGGCGGAATGGTTTCGCCGTCGCAAAGTGCGGAAATATACTCCGCGGCATCATCACAGATCACGGCGACCTCCTGAATGCTGACGGGCGCTGCACCAAAGCGCACGGAGAGCCTCGCGGGCGGCAAACAGGCGTGATCGAACCGTGCCCAGAGGGACGTCAAGGATCATGGCCAGTTCCTGGTAAGAGTGCCCTTCGACTTCGCGCAGCCATAGGAGCGTTCGTTGCTCGAGCGTGAGGCGGCTGAAGGCTTCGGTGACCATGGAAGCAATCTCGACGCGACCGGTGGCCGGCGGATCGAATTCGAGTTCATCAGTTGTTTTCTGTTTGCGCCGCCATTCTGTAGCCTGCCGTCGAGCCACCCCAAATAGATACGCGCGAGGCGAGCCGCGTTCGGGGTCGAAGCGGTGCGGGCGGCGCCAGATTTGGGTGAAGGTTTCCTGCATAACGTCTTCAGCCGCTTGTTCGCTCGCAAGAAGGTGCCGGAGGAAGACCCGCAAGCGCGGAGCGGTTTCGCGGTACCATGTATCGAATGCGTCGGCGTTGCCGTCGGCGATCATCTTCCAGAGCTTCCAGTCGTCGAACAATTGGATCTCCTACCTGTACTTAGGAAAAACGACGAAGAAAGTTCGGCTTACGCGATTAATTTATCTCAGGTGGGAACACACGTGGAGAAAGTATTGCCAGCGAGTAGAACAGAGCCCGTCCAAGGTGTGGCTCTGCCGGAACTATCTATTTCCCGGCCGGAAGGTCGGCCGGCCCGAGACGGCTGATGAGGACGCCGGTCGCGGTCCACCTTCTCCCTTCGGAGAAGGTGGGACCCATTAGGCACTCACGCGCCCGAACAACCATTTCCCTCTCCGAGGGGAGAGGGTGGCTCGCCGCCGGCGCTTTTACCAGCCGGGGCGAGTCAGGTGAGGGGTCACTTCCCTGCCTTCTCCGCCAGCGCCCGTTCGTGCTCCGCAGCTTCCCTTGCCAAGGCCATCCAAATAGCCCAACTCGCCGTTGTGCGTAGCGGGTAGCGCACAGGTACGCGTATTTTGCGTTCCTGTGCGGCTTTTCGTCTCGCGTTCGTGTTAACAAACATCAAAATTCCACACGTATTTGGGAAGAACCGCGTCAGAGGAACGCGAACTACGCGTACCTCCACGCTACCCACTTTTAGGCCGTCGCTACGAGCCTATCAGGCACGTGCGGGCTTTCGGTCGGCGATCTTGAGCGGCGACGGGTCTTCGCCCAGGGCTGACAGCACCACCGGCCGGCGGTCGGGGAACTCCGCGACCAGGGACAGGGTGCCGCCCATGGCTTCGACGGCTTTGCGCAAAGTCGAGAGCAAGAGATCGCTGCGCTTCTCCAGCCGCGACACGCTATCCTGATTGATTTTCAGGGTCCTGGCGAGGCGGACCTGCGTGAGCTTGCGGGCTTTGCGGAGCTCCCGCAGGGTCATTTCCTCCGCCATTAACTCCGCGGCGCGCGCCTCAACCTTCCTGCGCTGCGACGAGGGCAAGCCGCGGATTTTGTCATTGACGTTCACCGGCATGGTTACCCCTTTCTCAGCCGCCCCAAATGCGCGTCGAGGCGGTCATCGGCCTTGCGAATGAGTTCGCGGTAGAATCGTTTTTGGCTGCCGCCTGACTTATCCCCTGCCGCCAGCAAGATGGCACGTCGCCTGGGATCAAAAGCGAAGGCGACTCTCCATTCGCCTCCGGCGGCGCTGAACCGCAGCTCCTTCAGATGCGGGTGGCGCGAGCCTTTCAGCGTGTCAACGCGCGGGCGGCCCAACTGTGGCCCGAAGCGCTGGAGGAGGAGCGACAAGGCGAGAATCTCAGTCTGCACATCCTCGGGCAACGCGTCGAACTCCGGCGCAAACTCGTCGCCGATTTCAACCACCCAGCTCACACGCATAATATGGCATTTAATCCATATTCTGTCAAATACATATCTTGAAAATCCCGGTCCTCACGGCTTGGGCACAAGCATCGCGGCCCGCTTCTGGAAAACCTCACGCCCGCGAGTGGGTCTGCCCCGGACTCGACAACAATCCACATGGTCGTAAAACGGCCAACCCGCCATTGTGCCCGGCGTCGCTGGCATCGCTGACCTTTTGTCACCCACGCCTCCGAGCCGCATACACATTTCCTACCGGTAGGAAATGGACGGCGGGAATCGTAAAATATTTCCTACCGGCAGGAAATTCCGTAAGAATCTTCTTGACAACAGACCTTGCCTTTGCGCTAGCCTAAGGAAGGAGGAGGGCGCGCATTGATGGGTGGGCAAGGCCAGAAAAGATACCTCCGCTTGCCACGATGTATATGAAAAACCAGGGACTTAGACGAAATTCGAGGGATACTTGCTAAAATGTATCTCGCTGAATTTAGGCTACTTATCGCATTGTGGCGCGACAGGCGCGACAGGGGCACTGACCAAAAAGATGTTAAAAATGAAGGTCGATCCGACTATGTGCATGAAAACAAAGGTGATGATGACATAATGTCCAGTGAAAAACGCGGCTTTTTACACGAAAATGCACGGATTGCGCGATAAAAGTCGCCAATCGATCCGACTTTTTGCCGAAAATGCACAGATTGCACCGTAATTCGGGGCGAACTAGCGCCAGCCTATCCGAGGTACCTGATAAATGAACAGTAATATTCCCAGAAACAGTGTGTTTGTGGGCGGGCCTGAAGCGAGGGACTCAGGGCTGTTGGGGCAGGATTTCGACCTTCGTGGCGCCGCCTGCCGCCCGCACCTCAAAGGCCTGTTTGAACTCCCTGAGCGGAAAAGCGGCGATGCGGAGTTTTTCCAAATCCATCTGGGGCAGAAGGTGCACGGCCCGCTCATGGGTGAAGGGATTGATCAACGCGCCGATCACGGTGAGTTCGCGGGAAAAGATGTCGTAGGGCCGGACGCTGGCGGTGGCCTTCATGGGGGCCACGCCGAAGACCAGGATCGTCCCTCCACGGGCTGCGACAGAAACCCCTTGCTCAAAGGTCACAGAACTGCCGACCGCGTCGATGACGGCATCAAAACCCAGCCCGCCGGTCGCGTCTTCCATCGCCGCCTTCCAATTTGGGTCTTGAGGGTCCAAGGCGCGATCGGCGCCAAACGCCAAAGCGTCTTGCCGGCGCAATCCATCGGGCTCGCTCGCGACGATCAACCCTGCGCCCGACAATCGCGCCAGCCGCGACAGCATCAGCCCAATCATTCCGGCGCCCAAGACCAATACCGTGGATCCCGACTGCATGCCCAGCTTGTCCATACCGTGAATGCAACACGCCAGCGGCTCCGCCAGGCAACCCACGCGCGGCTCGAGCGTGGTGGGCAAATGGTAAACAACCTTGGCGGTTACGATTTGGCATTCCGCAAAGCCGCCGTTCATGTGGACGCCAAAGCCGCGCAGCTCAGGACAGAGATGCTCGCGGCCCGTCCGGCAGAAACGGCAGACCGTGCAAAAGGTATTGGGTTGGACGGTGACGAAGTCGCCTTCACGAAAACCCTTCACATCGGCTCCCACCGCGTCGACGAGCCCGGCAATCTCGTGGCCCAGCACCACGGGCGGGGCGGCCGGGAACTCGCCGTGCAGAATGTGCGCATCGGTACCACAAACCCCGACCGCCAGAGGTCGAATGCGCACCTCATCCGGTCCCGGATCCGGCACGGGCAATTCTTCCAAGCGCAAGTCTTCGCGGCCATGGAAACGGAGCGCTTGCATTTGGGAGCCAAGAGGCCGGAGCCTTGAAGCATCAGCCGAAATAGTCATAAGTAATCCTCATCATGAAGGAATGAATGCAATTCGAAACCTGATCTGCGGTCAGCACGGAAAACCCCCAGCTCAACGAACGACGGGCTTCGCGCCGGACCGGGCGAGCGCCCTTCCCGATCGGTCGAAGAGATGTGTGGCCTGCGCGCGGATTCGAAACGCCACGCTTTCACCGACGCGGATGGGCGTGTCGCCGTCGGTCTGCACCACCAGTCTCGTTCCATCCGGCAGCCCGGCGTGGAGATACGCGCGCGGCCCGAGATGCTCCAGCGCGTCGATTTCGCCTTTCAGCTCCCCCTCGGTTTCCAACGCCACGTGCTCCGGCCGAATTCCCAACTTGATTGCCTCCCCGGGTTTCAATTCCTTCACCGGCGCGGGTACGGTCACACTTACGCCGGTCGAGAGGGCCAGGCACAGTTGTTGGTCGCTCGCGGTTTTGACCACGGCGTCCAGCAGATTCATCTTGGGAGCGCCGATGAATCCCGCCACGAAAAGAGTTGCCGGATTCTGGTACAGATCGAGCGGCGATCCCCATTGCTCAACCCTTCCCTCGTTGAGCACGACAATCCGGTCGGCCATGGTCATGGCTTCCAACTGGTCGTGGGTAACGTAGATCATGGTCGTCCGCAGTTCGCGGTGCAGGCGCACTAGTTCCAACCGCATCTGTGCCTGGAGCGCCGCATCAAGATTCGATAGCGGCTCGTCGAGCAGGAAGGCTTTGGGCTGCCGCACCATGGCGCGGCCAATCGCCACGCGCTGCAACTGCCCCCCGGAGAGCTGGCGAGGCTTGCGCTCGAGCAGCGGTTCCATTTCCAGGATGCGCGCTACGGCGCGAACCTTCTGCTCCCTCTCCTCCTTCGCGATGCCCGCCAGGCGTAAGCTGAAGCTCATGTTCTCCGCCACGGACATGTGCGGGTAAAGTGCGTAACTCTGAAACACCATGGCCAGCCCACGCCGCGCGGGCGGCACGTCTTTCGCGGGCGCGCCGTCAATCAGCACCTCACCTTCGGTGATCTCTTCCAACCCGGCGATCATCCGCAACAGAGTTGACTTGCCGCTCCCCGAAGGCCCCACGAAGGCTACAAATTCCCGGTCCTTGATCAGGAGATCGATGCCATGGATCACCTCGTGTGCGCCAAATCTCTTCCGCACATTTTTCAACTCGATGGTCGCCATCGCTCAAAAACTCCCTCTTACTTCACCGCACCAAACGAGAGACCGCGCACCAACTGTCGCTGGCTGAGCCATCCGAAAACCAGGATGGGAGCGATCGATAAGGTGGAGGCCGCCGACAGCTTCGCCCAAAACAGGCCCTCGGGGCTGGAAAAGGACGCCGTGAAGTTGGCCAGCGTGGCGGCCTTCACCGTGGTCAGGTTCAGGCTCCAAAAAGCTTCGTTCCAGCATAGAATGATGGAAAGCAGAGCCGTGGCGGCGATTCCGGGCGTGCACAAGGGGAGCAGGACGTGTACCAGTTCCTCCCACGGCGACGCTCCGTCCATACGGCTGGCCTCCAGGATCACCGCGGGTACTTCCCGGAAGAAAGAAAAGAGCATCCACACCACGATCGGCAGGACGCTGGCACTGTCAATGAGAATGAGCCCGAAAACCGTATCCAACAGGTGAAAATCACGCCATAGCAAGTAAATCGGGACCAGGACGCCGACCGCCGGCAGCATTTTGGTTGAGAGCATCCAAAGTAGGATGTCCCGCGTGCGCCGCGTGGGGAAGAAGGCCATGCTGTAGGCCGCAGGGATAGCCAGCGCCAGGGCCAGCAAAGTCGACCCCAGCGAAACCACGATACTGTTTCTGGCGAACGCAACATAATCGGCCCGCTCGAGGACCGCGGCGTAATTCTCGAGGGTCGGCCGGAAAAAAAGCGCGGGAGGTGTTGCGACCGCGGTGATCTCCGTCTTAAAACTGGTCAGGAACATCCAGAGAATGGGGAAGAACATTCCCAAGCCGACGGCCCAACCGGCTATTGTCAAGCTCAACCGCCGCTGCCACGTGCTTCTCAATCCCAATCCTCCAAGTTGTGCCCGACCGCGCGCATGAAGAACAAGGCGACGATGTTGGCAAGGATGATGGCCAGCACTCCCCCGGCCGAGGCGCGTCCCACGTCCCATCCCAACAAAGCGTCGCGAAAGATCAGATAAGCCAGGTTGGTGGAAGCGAGACCCGGGCCGCCGCCCGTCGTCACATAGATCTCAGCAAAGAGGCTAAGAAAGAAAATCATTTCCATCATCGCCACGATCGACATGGGGCGCAGCAGATGGGGCAACTCAATGTGGTAGAAGAGCTCGACCGGTCCCGCGCCGTCAAGGCGAGCCGCCTCTTTCATCTCCGGGTTCAGCGACTGAAGCGCCGGAAGCAGGATCAGCACCGCAAAGGGAGTCCACTCCCAGCCGACAATCAGCGCGATGGAGAGCAGCGGGACGTGGGAGAAAAACTCAATGGTGCCGAGCCCGCAGGAGTGGGTGATCCAGGCGAAGAGGCCGAATACCGGATTCATCAACATATTTTTCCAGATCAGCGCGCTGACTGTCGGCATGATAAAAAATGGTGCAATGACCAGCAAGCGGCAAATGTTGCGTCCTGGAAAATCCTGGTCCAGCAGGATGGAGAAAAATGTCCCCCCGACCAACGTAATTAGCAGAACCAGCACCAGGAGAAACAGGGTGTTGCCCATGGCCAACCACAAGGCCCGATGGGTCAGCAGGGAACGATAATTCTCCCAGCCGGTGAAGGCGCTTTTTCCGGGAACCAGAAGGTTATATCGCTCCCCGGAAAACCAGAGCGTCATCGCCAGAGGTACGACCATCCACAAAAGTAAAAAGGCCACCGAGGGCGCGAGCAGCGGCGCAGCGTGAAATCGGCGGTGGGATTTCGTAATGTTAATCCCCTTCACTTGCGTTGCCTTCCTTCGATGGCGCGTTCGGTGTCCGCTTGCGCCAGTGCCAGAGCTTGCTCCACCGTCACCCGGCCCGCCAGGGCGGCGCTGATTTCCTGTCCGACTTCTGTGCCGATGGCCTGAAACTCCGGAATGAGCACGTACTGAATCCCCACATAGGGAACCGGCAAGGCACTCGGCCTTGTGTAATCCGCACTCAGGATGGCCTCGCGAACCAGCGGCGCAAAGGGGGCAGCGCGTTGATATTTAGGATTATCGTAAGTGGATTGCCGCGAGCCGGGAGGGACCCACAACCAGCCAAACCGCTCCCCCACCCGGGCGATGTAGCTGCGGCTGGTTGCCCACTTGATAAACCGTTTGGCGAGGGCGGTGCGCGGGGATGAGGTGGGGATGGCCAGCGCCCAGCTCCACACCCAAGCCGCGCCGTTAGGGACTTTGGCGATAGGGATTTTGGCGAATCCCGTGGTTGTGGCGACGCGGCTCTGGCGCGAGTCCAGAAAGTAGGGCGCGGCCGAAGTAGCGTCGACCCACATGGCACAGTTTCCGTTGGCGAACAGGGCGCGGTTTTCGTTGTAGCCGTTGGTAACGGCCCCCGGCGGTCCATAGTTTCGCAGCAGGTCGACATAGAAGCTCACGGCTTCAATCCAAGCCGGACTGGTGAGCTGCGGTTGCCAGTTAAGGTCCATCCAACGGCCGCCAAACGTATGGACGAGGGTGCTGACGTAGCTCGTGTTCTGCCCCCAGCCGGGTTCGCCGCGCAGGCAGATGCCGTAAACGCCGTGCTCCGGGTCATGCAGCCTTTGTGCGAACTGCCGGATCTGCGCGTAACGGGGTTCCGGGGGCATCTCGAGCCCGGCTTTTTGAAAGAGGTCCTTGCGGTAGTAAGTAAAGCTGCTCTCCCCATAAAAGGGCGCCGCGTACATTTTCCCTTGATACGAAAGACCCTGGCGTATCACCGGAAAGATGTCGTCATATCCGTAGTCCGCGCCCAAGTCATCCACCGGAACCAGCCAGCCACGCTCTCCCCAGAGGGGCGCTTCGTAGGAGCCAATGGTGATGACATCAAAGGTGCTGCTACCAGTAGAAATATCTACAGTTAATCGTTGCCGCAGGACGTTTTCGCCCAGGACCACCCAGTTCAGCTTGACGCCATTCTGCTTTTCGAAATCCTTGGAAAGCTGCTGCATCAAGATCATGTCAGCGTTGTTCACGGTGGCGATGGTCAACTCCGGCCGGCGTTGTGACGGATAAAGAATCCAAACCAACAGTGCCGCGCTGGCCAGCAGTCCGAGTTTTTTCCAAGTCAGATTTGCGAGTTCCATGCAACGGTGATCGACTCTCGCCCCGCGCGGTGGTCAGGAAATACGTAAGGCGCTCGGTCATTTTTCCGCAAGCTGCTCATCGCACCGCGAGCGCGAGTCTACATCACAGTGATCGCAGCTTGCAAATCGCCGTAAAAGTGCGGATTATGGGCAGGGGCCATAGCACCGATGCCGGCCTCAGCACGTTGCTCCTGACCACGCCGTAATAAAACCCAGGCGAAATCCTGCCGACGAGGAGGGTCGAGATGCTTCGCGCCACCATGACAAGTCCCGGGAAAATCGAGTTCGCGGAAGTGCCGAAGCCCATCCTCGGCGACCATGACGTTTTGCTGCGTATCCGCCGGATTGGGATATGCGGATCTGACATCCACGTTTATCACGGCAAACATCCGTACACTTCCTATCCGGTTGTTCAGGGGCACGAATTCTGTGGGGAGGTTGCCGAAGTTGGCCGGAACGTCCATTCCTTTTGCCGGGGTGACTTGGCCACAGCTCCCCCGCAGATTGTTTGTGGCGAGTGCTTGCCTTGCCGGGAGGGGCGTTATCACATCTGCGAGCGCCTGAAGGTGATGGGATTTCAAGCCCCGGGAGTTGCCCAGGAGTTCTTCGCGTTCGGGGAATCTGCACTTTTGAAACTGCCCACAGGTTTCACCCCGGAGATGGGGGCCCTGGTTGAGCCGACGGCGGTCGCCATCCATGCGGTGGGCCGCGCTGGAAGCGTCGCGGGATTGCAGGTGCTCGTCCTGGGCGCGGGACCCATCGGGAACTTGGTTGCCCAAGTGGCCGGATGGCGCCAGGCCCGCCGGGTTTTGATTTCCGATATCAGCCCTCACCGCTTGGAAATTGCCCGGCATTGCGGAATGGATTACACGATCAATCCCTGCCAAGCTTCTTTCGAAAGTTACGTGGCAGAGGTTTTCGGCTCGAATCGCGCGGACGTCGCCTTTGAATGCGTGGGGGCGGCAGAAACTGCGAATCAGGCCATCCACAACGTTAGAAAGGGCGGCACGATTGTCGTGGTGGGAGTGTTTGGCGATCGCCCCGAGATTGACTTGGGACTGGTGCAGGATCATGAGCTTGAGGTGCGGGGGACCTTGATGTATCAGCGTCAAGACTACGTGGATGCCATCCGTTGTCTTACCGAGGGAGGTATCACGGTTGGCCCCCTGCTGACCAAGACATTCTCCTTCCGCCAATACCCCGAGGCATATGCCTTCATCGAAGAGAACCGCGAAAAGGTTATGAAAATCATGATTGAGCTCGACGAGGAGAACTCATGAGCAAAGTTGGCTTTGGTTTGATCGGGTGCGGAACGTGGGGTCGCATGCACGCTCGCGTCTACACGTCTTCGGCAACCGCCCGCTTAGTGGCAGTTTGTGACCAGGACGCGAGCCGCGCGGCGGTGCTCGCAGCGGAATTTGGAATCAGTGATCATACTGGGGACTGGCGTGCGCTCGTCGCGCGCTCCGACATCCAGGCCGTGGGCATCGCCACGCCGGATTTTGCCCACGCCGAGATTGCGCTCGCGGCCATCCAGGCTGGGAAGCACGTACTGGTTGAAAAACCGCTGGCCACTACGGTGGGCGAGTGCCAGCAGATCCTCGTGGCCCAGAAGACGCAGGGCGTCAAGCTCATGGTGGATTTCCACAACCGTTGGAGCCTGCCGTTTGTCAATCTCCGCCGGGCACTCGTGGCGGGGCAACTCGGCTCCCTGATGATGATGAACATTCGGCTCAACGACACGCGCTTCGTTCCCACGCGCATGTTGAGCTGGGCCGCAAGGTCTTCACCCTTGCAGTTCCTGGGGAGTCATGTGGTCGACCTCATCCGCTTCCTTTCGGGCGCAGCCATTAATCGAGTCTACTCCGTCAGCCGATCCGTGGTCCTGAAGAACCTGGGGATCGACACGCCGGACTTTTATCAGTCCATCATGGAAATCTCCACGGGCGGGACGGCGGTGGTGGAAAATTGCTGGATTCTTGATGAGCACGGCCCCAGCGTTTTCGACTTTCAAAGCGAATTCGTGGGAAGCAGAGGAACGGCTTACGTCAACGCCAGTCACCACCGGATGGCCGAGGTGTACAGCGACAAAGGTGTAGAGTTGCCCGACGTCTCCGCGGCGGCGGAGCTGTATGGCAAACCGGTGGGATTCGCGGTGGCGGCAATCCAGCATTTCGTGGATTGTGTGGTCAATGACCAGACGCCTCTAGTAACGGGAGAGGATGGCCTGGCCGCAGCCCGGGTGCTCGCCGCGGCGGAACAATCCGCGCGAACGGGATTGCCGGTGGCGGTCGACTAATGCGTTCACACTTCTCGGCTTTTGATTGGGTACTGGTCGTCGGCTTCCTCATTCTTTATGGCTGGTTGGGCATCGCCGCGAAGAAGCGTGCCGGAACGCTCGACGATTTCCTGGTGATGGGACGGAAGCTGGGGCCGATTTGGGGCGTCGCCACGCTCTCGGCGACGGAGACGGGCCTGGTTACCCTGATCTACTTCGCGGAGGAAGCTTACCTCAGCGGCTTTGTGGCTTTAATCCTCGCCGGCATCGCGGCCCTTTCCATGTGGATGGTCGGGTGGACCGGGTTCGTCATCAGGAAGCTGCGCGAGCTGCGCGTGCGCACGGTGCCGGAGTACCTGGAGACTCGCTTCAACCTCAAAGTCCGCTGGATCGCCGGCCTGGCTTCCTTCGTGGTGGGTATTCTCAACCTGGGAATCTTTCTGCAAGTGGAGGGAGCTTTTCTTACCGTAATCATGGGCCTTCGGCCAAGCCTCTTGCCGTTGATGATGGGCATCCTGCTGGCCGTGGTGCTGACTTATACCGCGCTGGGTGGCATGTTCTCCGTGGTCTACACCGACATCGCGCAATTCATACTGGTCGTGGTGGGGGTCACCGCCGCGTCGTTCCTGATCATCCGCGCTGCGGGGGGTTGGGGCCATATGGCCGCGGTGGTGATGACGCGGTATGGAAGCGGCGGCTTCACCTTCTGGGATTCGCCTCGCTACGGGATTCTCTTCCTGCTCTGGTCGGCCCTCTATTACCTTGCCGGGTGGAGTTCCTGGCAACCGGTGGTGGCACGCGTTCTCAGCATGCGGGATATCGACACCGGCCTGCACCTGTATCGTCTAAGCAGCGTGTTCATGTTCCTGCGCGCCGCCGTGCCCATGGTCTGGGGCATCGGGGCGCTGACCATTGTGGGAACCGTGACCCCCTCCAGCGCGGCGCTGCAAACGGTGATGGTCCGAATCCTGCCTGCCGGGCTGATCGGGCTGATCACGCTCGCCTTCGTCTCCGCGACCATGTCCACCTTCTCAAGTTATTTTCTCGCCTTCAGCTCCATCCTGCTTCAGGATGTGATCGCTCCTCTGCTTCGCAAGCCTCCTTCCGATGCTGTGCGGGTGAAGCTGATGCAACTCTGCACGGTGGGGATGGGAATTGTCATCTACATCTGGGCCTCTTTCTATCACTTTCCGGAATCGGTGTTCCGTTACCTCACCGTGACCGGCTCCATCTCCTTCGCAGCCACGCTGACCACACTGGTGGGAGGAATCTATTGGAAGAGGGCCAGTGTGTGGGGCGCGTACTGCGCCTTCGCTGGAAGCACCATTTTTCCCGCTATCTGCCTGGCGTGGCCTTCCTTTTCGCCCACCCGGGCGGGGTTGCTCAGCTTCGGGCTGGCGCCGCTCGGCATGATACTCGGCTCGCTGGCTTTCCCGGGGAGGCGCTCGGCGGAGGGTTGGTAAGGTCGAGGACTGGCGCCGTGCTCCGTAGGTTTGGCCTATCAGAGGTGCTTGTCCAGAAACTCGAAGGTGCCCTCACCATTGATGGTGTGGCCACCATTGAAGTATCCGATTTCTGTTTTATCGGCGAGGCCGAATTGCGTATAGAGCCACTGTACCTTGGCGTATTCATAAGCGACCCAACGATCTCGTCCTACCATATCGTGATGGCCGCGTTCCACCATGAAGGGTCGAGGGAAAATTAGGTAAGCTAGCTCAGCGTAATCAAAGGTGTTCCCCATGTTGAAGTAGGGCATTTCCCACTCGTCGCCGTACATGAAGCTGGTCGCCTCATCCGTGGCGGAGACTTTCCAGGTCCAGTTGTTGAAATCGCCCGAACAGATCGACAGACAGTATCGTTCCAGAATCGCCGGCACGCGGACCGCCGTTTCTCCACCATAGCTGAGCCCGTAAAACGCAATCCGGTCGCCGTCCACGAATGGCAGGGTCTCAAGCCAGCGGAGAATCTGGTCGTGCTGGCTGATGATGAATGAAAACAGGGAGGCCTTGATGCCATTGCCTTTGCGGCTGAGCCAGCGATGGCGGTCTACGCCACGATAAAGGTTAAAGGGTGCAAACGTCACGAAGCCACGATCGGCCAGTCTTGCCGCGAAGCAGCGATAGTAGCCTTCGGCTACGCCACCCTTCTCAATGGTATCCTTGGGCAAGCCGTTGCGTCCGTGCTGGCACACCACCACGGGCCGCCGCTCGCCGGGCTTGATGTTCTTGGGCACGAGCAAGATGCCCCAGGCAAAAACATCCTCCCAGACATCCAGCACGACGTCATATCCCACCCACCTTTCCGTATCGTAGATCTTGCGGGTGCGCGGGTTGGGCGGCAATAACGGCTCATCAAATTTCCCCATAACCTCCTGCCAGAGATAGTCGCGGTACCATTTTGCGCCTTTGATGAAGGGCTCCGGCGGCCGTCTATCCACGCGCAATTCCATTGACCACGGTTCGAATTCATAGTCCGGCAGAAATTTGTCCACAAAGAATTGGGCGCGTACGTGCTCGGAGTTTCGGACCAATCGCTGCACGTGATCTTCCAGTTCCCTCACCTGCCGCTTCTGCCGCTCGCCGGGCTCGAATGACTTGCGATGATCCACCGGCAGTGGAGTGGACGGGCGAACGGACGAGCCAGCGCCAAGCTGCTTCAGGAACGCCTGCACGGCCTGGCTAGATCCGGGACCGATCGGTCCGTCGTCGAGGCCGCGGATGAGTTGCCGGGGCTGAAACCCTGGTTTGAGCAGGGTGTCGATCCGGCCGAATTCCGCCCCCACGCTTTGAAACCCCGGCGTGGTAATATCCCCTCTGTTGCCCTTAACTTCGGGAGATTTGCTGAATTCGACAACCAATCCCCGGGGGGCAATCAACGTTGCCAACTCCGCGTCGCCGAACTCCTCGAGCAATCCCCAGACATTGCGATAGATCGGCTCGGACCAGACCCGCTGGCGCGAGCTGAAATAGCCGCTCACGAGCGCCGCCGCGATGCGCGTGTCCACCGCTGCCGAATAGAAGGCGACGAGACCGCCCTCGCCGTAACCGGCTACGCCCACCGGCAGCGCCGGGTCCTGCTTGTGGAACCAATCCACTGCTGCCAGCACCTTCTGGATCTCGTAACCGATAATATGCCTACCCATTTGAAAGGCCTGCCGGTAAATCCATTCACGACCCGTATCGACACACTTGCCGAGTGTTTGCAATTCAGGATTGCCGGACCACCGCGTGGTTCTGTCGATCATCGTCGGGACAACCACCAGGCAGCCGTTTTCAGCCAACCGGCGGGCGAATTGAGCGTCGGGATCGACATTTCGCGCCAAACCCACGAGTTGTTCCGGGGTTTGATCCGCGTCTGGCAGCGCGACCACCTGCGCGACCGGGTGTGCCTTCGGTAAAAGCAGGAGGCCTTCGCCATGCACACCCTCCAGGACCGGCCAGCGAACCTGGTAGACGCGGTAGGTCCCCGTCTCCGACACAGGTTCAGGGTCGAAATCGTTGTCGAATCGTTCCATCGTGGCCGGCAGGCGAGGATCGACGACGCCAATCTTTTCCATGAAACGTCCGCGATTGGGGTGTATCGACTTCTCATAGGCCTCGCGAGTGGACATGTCGCGGTTCCAATGCCTCTGTCGCGTCCGAAGAGACTCGTCAATCTTAAGTTCCACGTACCGATGGGCACCATCCATCATCTTTACGGAGAGATCATCTGCCCAGGTTAATGGCTGAGTACCGGGCAACGCCTCAACTGCTTCGGGCGACGCATCCGAATCGAGCAACAACGGGTTCTTGTTGCCGAGGCTGGCCGCAATCGCCGCCATCCCAGCCACAGAGCTCTTAACAAACTGTCGCCTGTCCATTGTGGTATTCCTCCCGCCTTACGAGTTGTGACCAATCAAACAATTTGCGTCGCGTCCTCATTCCTCCAGCGCGTTGGCGAATTCCGTCTCTGCGGTTATGATGTCGACCCTTTCTTGGACTATGCGATGACCGGCGAGAGGCTGGCAAAATACAAGCTGCTGGGGAAACAAACAGCTCAGACACTATTCGCCGTTCGCTGGAATGGCATTGTACAGCCAAGGCGTTTTCTCGCAAAATCTTGCTATCTGCTATTGAACCCAATGATAAACACCGCGACGACCAAGACTGCAAGGCCTGCAGACATGACCCTCAAAGCCTTCTGACCAGCCCCGCGCCATTCACCTGTAAAGAGTCCCCAAAGGGTGGCGATGACCACCGTAGAAGACATGTAAATTGCCCAGCCAACGGAAGGGCCGATGCTGCCAAGCTTGTTTGCCCCGATACCATAGACTGCCATCGACGCGATCCACATCGCGCCCATGCTTGCCGCCAGCAAGTAGTAGGGACCTGAGGCCGGCAGGAGGAATTTTGCAAAGGTGTGTTTCCGTACGAATAGCTGCGTGCAAAACGCCGCATTGCCAAGGAACATGGGAATGGTAAGGAGAGCCCAAAAAGGAATCGAGACGTACTTTTCCGGTGTTCCCAATTGCTTGGCGAGGGTCGTGGTCTCCCTGCAAAAAGCGAATGCCAGATTCCCCAAAGGTGAGAAAAGTCCCGAGAGGATGCAAAAAAGTAAGCCGAGTGCGAAGGATTTCTGTGGGGCGGACCCTGGGGCCGCGTGGTCTTTCCGCAAGGTCGCGTCCTTCAGTTTCCCTGCCCACGAACAGGTAAGTATTCCGGCGAGCATCACCCCCACACCCAGCAGGATGAACGCTACCTGGGGCGTTGCGAGCTTCGCGGGTGACCGCACTAGCAGGGGGACAAGTGTTCCAAGTGAAGCCGTGAGCCCCAGGATGACGGCAAAGCTCAACGATATACCCACATAATCCACACCCAGACCGAAGGTGATGGCGCCGCAGGCCCATCCGAATCCGGTCAAGAGGATCCGAAGAAACTCGCCGCCACTGGTTCGGGCCAGGATTTCGCCGAGTTGCGGAACGGTGAGCAAGGCTAACAACCAGGGAAAGATCAGGTAGGCGGTGATGGAAAAGCCCAACCACGTGTTCTCCCAACTCCACCGCACCGTGTACTTCAGGGGTAACATGCAGGTTCCCTGGAAAAATCCCGCGAGTAAGATGACGATGATTCCCGATGTCGAAGTTCCGGTCACGATATATCCTCCCTGAATTCGAAGTTCACCGTGAACGAGATGAAGGATCAAGATGTAAGCATTATGCACATATAGATTTCTGCCGCCTCACAATCCTGATCGATGGGGACGAATTCATCGCGGATGTAAGCCTGATCGATATTCCCTGGGCCCAAAACGATACTGGACCCACAGGTGAACCTAACGGCTAGAGTCGGCGGCCACTTTCCGGGCCCGCCATGATCTAGACATAATTACAAAGGTAAAGCGCGTGCAAATCCTTATGCCACTTTTTAGTCGCGGCGTCTGGCTGAATGTTCCCCGCCCGCCAGAAAACGTACCGGGGGTTCCCGTTGGCGCCGGCCAGCAGTTCCGTGGCAACATCGGAAGGTATTGGTCAGGTTCCAGCGCCAGCGCCGGCGATTGTTGGACCTTGATCGACGGCTTCATTGCTGCGGGATTTTTGGGGATGAAGCCCGCATTAAGCCCGTATTTGAAGAACGCCCGCAGGCGCTCTTGCACCTTCCGGCGGGTTAGCGAGGAGGGATACGCCTGTTCCCACGTTGAGCGAAACTCGATCAGGTCGGGAAGGCCAACCTCCTGCAATAAGTGGCGGCCATAAAGGTTACAGAAATCTTGAAAGCGTCCAAGTTCACGCCGGTATTTCTTCGATTCGGGGCTTGATTGTCAAGTACACTTGTAGCACAATGATGGCGCAAAGCATTTAGGTTTTTTAATATAACTTATTTTATTTCCGCAAGATATGTCTGGCGGAGAGGGTGGGATTCGAACCCACGTGCCCGCTTTTGGCAGGCAAGACGCTTTCGAGGCGCCCCCGTTATGACCGCTTCGGTACCTCTCCGACAAGAACCGGGCTTTGGAGACGAAATACGGGAATCGAGGTCTCACCTACCGTGTCCCTTCTCCCGTACCGCGTTTGCTGTGTTATTCCTCCTCTTTCGAAAGAACTCCCGGATAATCGAAGCACATTCGGCAGCCAGGATGCCGCCGGTGACCTCGACCTTGTGATTGAGCTTCCGATGATTCAGCACCCGGAGCGCTGACCCGCACGCTCCGGCTTTGGGGTCTCGGGCACCGTAAACCAACCGCGCGAGTCGCGCTTGCACGATGGCGCCTGAGCACATCGCACACGGCTCAATTGTAACATACAGGCAACAACCCTCCATCCGGTAGTTGCCCAGCTTTTGAGCAGCGCGCCGCAAGGCCAGTATTTCAGCGTGCGCGGAAGGATCATGCAGGTGGATGGGCCGATTGTGGGCGCGCGCCAGAATGCGCCCCTCGCGGACGAGAAGGGCTCCGACCGGGGCTTCTTCCTCGCGGGCAGCCCGCCCCGCTTCGCCCAGCGCCATCCGCATAAAGCGCTTGTCCTCGGAACGACGCGCGCCTTTCGTATCGCTCTTATGCATCCCTCCATCGTAGCACGCGCGCGTATCCCGCCCCAGGTCGATAGGCCGGCGCAGGTGCCGAAATGTCCCCAGTCAAGTTTTTGGGTTGCACCTCTGTGCTGAATGGTGTAGTAATTGCTCACCGATATTGAAACGTAGGAGAGATGATTGCCATGATCAATCGACGAGAATTCTTGCGGAATAGCGCCCTGGGCATGACCGCAGCGGCCACGGCCCAGACGGGAGGCCGGCTTCTTGCCAATCCTCTGGGCAAGCCGATCGGGCTCCAGCTATACACGGTGCGCGATGAACTCCAGAAAGACGTGTTGGGGACCATGAAGCAGGTGGCGACGATTGGTTACAAGGAAGTAGAGATTTACGATCTCTACGGCAAGACGGTTGCCGAATTTGGCAAGATTTTGAAAGACGACGGGCTCACGGCTACCAGCGGGCATTACATGACGAAGCATTTGAAGTCAGACTGGGAGAAGCACATTGCGGACGCCAAAGCGCTGGGGCTGAAATACATGGTGAATGCCATCCTCGATCCGGAGGAGCGAAAGACTTTTGATGACTACAAGCGCCTGGCAGAACTCTTCAACAAGGCCGGTGAACAAACCAAGAAGGCTGGCATTCAATACTGCTATCACAATCACAACTTTGAGTTCAGAAAATACGGCGACACCACAGCCTACGACTATCTTCTCAAAACCCTCGATCCGAAGCTTGTCAACTTTGAGATGGATTGCTTCTGGGTGACACACGCCGGGCAGGACCCGGTGGCGCTCTTCAAGAGTCACCCTGGCCGTTTCCCTCTGCTTCACATCAAGGACATGAAGGACAAGCCCGCACCTGCGCAGGAGTTCGACGCAAAGTTGGGCCTCTTCGCGCCTGTCGGTCACGGCACCATTGACTGGAAACGTATTTTTGCGGCTGCGCCCACCGGAGGCATGAAGCACCTTTTCGTCGAGCAGGACTATTGTGAACAACCCCCGCTCGAAGCGGTGAAAATGAGTTACGCGTATCTGCACAGCCTGACTTAAGACTCCTCACTCCATGCGCCAGCTCCACCGGAGGCGGCCGTCAGGAAAACGACGTCCGCCTCTTCTTCTCTGATTTCCAGCCGTTCCTCGAGATTCCTAGCAAATTTGCCGAAGGATTGATGAGGTTAGCTCTTGGGGGACCGAGGGTTTTTCTCCGCGTCGGAGCGGGGCTTCGCTCCGGCCAATTGCAATTCTTTCTGCAGGAGCCGCCGGTATTCAGCCAGCCCGGCCTCGGCAGCGCGATTCAGGGATTCGACGGCTGAGTTCACCAGGGCAGCGAGGCGCCGCCGTGCTTCTTCCATCTGCTCGGGCATCATGAGCACGTTCTGCTGCTCCTGAGCAGATTGCACGTTGTCTCGTAACTCTTCAATCTGTATCTCCAGCCTTTTGACCTCATCCCAAGCGGCGTTCAGGCGCTCGCTCAGCAACTGAATCTGCTGATCCAGTGTCTGCCCCTCGGCTTCCTTCGTGGGGACCGCGCGCCCGCGCAAATCGACTTCCATCTGCAACCCAATCTTCTGCGTAAGTTTTTCAAGCCGCTCCCGAAAGGTTCGGGCTTGCGTTTCTGCGGATTGCTCAAATTGTTGCAGGATGCGCGTGGTGATTTCGTGGGCGGCATGCTCAGGAAGGGCGGGTGGCGGCTCACCCGCCGCGGCAGGAGCGGGCGCGGTCGCGGCCTCGCTGAGCGGCTGCGTAAGGCCGGGAGGGGGGGCGACCTCCGGCGCTTTCTCTTTTTCTTCGCTCCCATCGCGGGTCCAGTCGACGGGAGGGAATTCGATACCCCAGATGTTCTGCGCCTCAACAAACTGCAGTCCCATTTGATGAGGCCCACCTGTCGCGGGCTTGCCACCAATCCACACGACGTTCGCCTTCGCCATAGCCCCCAGGGCCTTGTTTTCGACTACGACCTCCGCACCCATGGGCGAGTGATGAGTCGTCCAAACTTTGGCGCCGTGTTTGTTGATAATCAGCGTGCGGGTGCTCTCCTTGAATTCCCTGCCCTCGGCGTCCTTGCCCGAGATAACGATGGGAATAGCCAAGGAGAGGCGGGTGCTACGCCGGCCCGCTTCGGGGTTCTTGTCGCTCATAGGGGATACTTTCCACGGGCGATATGCTGTGATTATAAAGGAGAGGCGGGGGGAGAACAACAACAGAAACCCGGAATTCCGGGCGGCTGCCCGCACCGGCAGGGGATGAGCACGGCCTCAACGGGGGGAGGTACGGGGACCGATCGCCCTACGATCCCGCGGAGAGAAGCTGTCCTTTCTCCAGATGGCGAGTCACGGTTGCGTGGCGAGCCGCGCGCGGATCATGGGTCACCATGATAATCGTCTTTTTGAAATCACGATTCAGCCGCGTGAGGATATCCAATACTTCCTCGGCGGAGTGTGCGTCCAAGTCACCGGTGGGTTCGTCCGCCATCAGCAAGGTGGGGTCGGTCACGATCGCGCGGGCGATGGCGACGCGCTGCTCCTGCCCACCGGAAAGCTGCCGCGGATAATGGGAAATGCGGTCTTCGAGGCCCACCAGTTTGAGCGCCGCCAGGACGTGTTCTTGGCGGGCGTCGGAGGAAAGTTTCGTCAGGAGCAGCGGGAGTTCCACATTCTCGTAAGCGGTCAGCACGGGAATCAGATTGAACGTCTGAAAGACGAACCCGACGTGCACGTTCCGCCAGGTTGCCAGCCGGTCTTCACTCAGGTGGGCAACATCTTCGCCCAGAACCCGAAGTTCGCCCTGCGTGGGCCGATCGATTCCAGCGATAATGTTCAGCAAGGTTGTTTTCCCCGACCCGGAAGGCCCCATCAGGCAGAGAAACTCTCCCGGCCCGACTTCCAGGTCAATCCCCTCAAGCGCGGTGATGGCAAAAGAGTCACGCTGAAAGATTTTGCTGAGCCCTTTGATTTGAACCACGGCTTCCGCCATGCAGCTTTCCTTTCTCTTCCCACCAGGGGTCGTCCCAGAGGCAGCCTGGGCAGCCGGATGATTCTCCCGCGAGGATGGCTATGTCTTTGAGGCGATTCTGACGCGCTGGCCGCTGGTCAGCCCTTCCACGCCCTCCACCACAATGCGATCATTGGGGGACACCCCCTCCACCACTTCCACGCGGTCTCCAAAGTCGCGCCCCACCTGGATGGCCTGCGCCCGGGCATGCGCCCCCTCCACGCGAAATACCCAGGTCTTCCCTTCCTTCTGAACCAGCGCGCGGCGAGGAATGGTCAGCGTCTCATGCGCCGCCTCCTTTTCGGAAGCCGCCGGCGCCAGGAACGACACGTGGGCATTCATCTCCGGGCGAAGGTAATCGTCCGGGTGCAGAATCTTTACGCGCACTTCAATCGTGGCCTTTTGCCGGTTGGCCTCCGGGGCGATTTCCGCGACGACGCCCTGGTGAAGGCGGTCGGGATAAGCATCCGCGGTCACCAGGCACTGCTGGTTCGGCGAGATCTTGGGGAAATCATTCTGGTTAATGTCGAGTTGGACTTGCAGATCGTTCAAATCGGCAATCGAGGCCACCGAAGCCTTCACGCCGTCGCTTCCTCCAAAATTCATGGTGGAGACCATTTCGCCTTTTTCCACCAAACGCTCCAAGACCGTCCCGGTAACCGGGGAACGGATAAGCGTGGAATCGACCATGGTCTGGGCGTACTCGACGGCGGCCTGAGCCTGCGCCACTTGGGCGCGCGCGTATTCGATCTGCTCGATACGGGGCCCGATATGGACTAATTCGTAGTTCTTCTGCGCGCTGTCGAGCTGGCTCTTGGTGACATCATACTGGGTGCGGGCGTTGTCAAGTTGGGATTGGGAAGCGATCTGGTCACGGAACATTTCCTGGGTGCGCTTGAGGCTGACGTCGGCGTTTTGAAAGTTGGCGCGCGCCAGTTCCACCGCGGCGCGCGCCGCTTCGATCTCCTGCGGACGGGACCCCGTCTCCAGTTCCCGCAGGTGCGCTTTCGTCACATCCACGTTCGCCTTGGCCTGGGCGAGCTGGGCCTGGTATTCATTATCTTCCAGCCGCACGATCACCTGGCCCTCCGACACGTGGTCGCCCTTCTCGATTCCCACCCAGGCAACTTTGCCGATAACCTTGGAGCTCACCTGGATGGGATGATGCGCCACAATGTATCCTCCCGCCGTCAAAACCGCTTCGCCCGCACCCGGGTTCTGTTCGAGAAGCGGCCGCTCGACCTCGACGGGCACGACGTTGCCGAAAATCCGCGCCGCCACGAACCCCATCACCACGATAAAGGCCACTGCCACGCCGACGTAGAGGAAAGGTCTCCACGCAAATCCCGCCTTGTGATCAAGCGCCTCTTTTTGCGAGCGGTCGATCTTCAGGACGCTCAGGTCTTTGTGGGGTGAATTACTCATTCGAAAATTTCATCCTTTCCCTCGGTGCTCCCCGCAAGCTTCACGCGGAGCGTAGGGCCGTAACAATATTCTCATGCGCGGCGCGCCAGGCGGGAAAGAACCCGCCGATGAGCCCCATGAACGCGGCGAAGGCCATCCCCTCCATCAGCAGGCGGGGCGTCACGCGGAAATTGAAAGCCACTTCACTGAAAGTGGCAAAATTTGTGGTGCCGGTCGTGATGCCGTTGACCGGCAAGGCCAGGATGCAGCCCAGCACCCCGCCCAGCAGGGCAATCAACAGCGATTCCAGGATAAAGCAGAGCAGGATGCTGCCGCGCGAGAAGCCCACCACCCGCAGAGTGCCGATCTCCTTGGTGCGCCGTGCCACGGCCGCGTACATGGTGTTCATCGCCGCAAAGGAAGCTCCCACGGCCATCAAGCCGGCGATGAACAATCCCAGGGCTTTGATGGGCGCCGCAAAAAGTGTTTGGTTTTCATAGTACTCGCGTTCCGTTACCGCTTTCAAATGCAGGCGGCGATCGCTCGAAATCTGATCGCGCAGCCGGTCGACGGCCGCGGCGTCGGTGGCGCGGAGCATGACGGAGGAATACGCGTCGCGGTTAAAATCCGCCGCCAGGTCATTCGCGTCCGTCCAAATTTCCGAATCGTAAGCGCCGCCGCCCGCCTCGAAAAGTCCCACCACGGTCCAATAGCCCTTCGCGAACTTCAGCTTGTCGTCGAGACCGCAGTTCTGGAAACGCCCGGCGATCCTCTTGCTGACGATGACTTCACGCAGGCCCGAGCGGAAAAAGCGCCCGGCGACCAGCTTGAATTCCGGCCGCAAAGAGGGCCCGTCCGCGCCGAGCCCGCGGATGGTCACATTCGAGCCCTGCTCTTGCCCGCGCCGGGGGAGGTTAATCAGAATAATCTCCTCGGGGGAAACCCAAGGTTCGCCTTTCTCCGTCTTGGCGATGCCATCCAGATATTTGATCACCTGCAACGAGTCGCGCGTGACGGAACTGGTCGCTTCTGATTGCGACCCCTCCCGCATGATGAGGATGTTGAGCGGCTGTCCCGTCACCGTGAGGGAGGTTTCGAGACCTTGCGCGAGCGCCATCAGCAGAACGAACACCATGACCGTAAGCGTAATGCTGAGCGCCGTCATCAGCGTCGTGGTTCGCCGAACCACGAGGTTGCGCAAGTTGTACTTGATGGGAATAGCCATAAGTTCTTTAAAAACTCCCCTCCTGACTCAGGAGGGGTGGCGCTCCGAGCGCCGGGGTGGTTATCCGCGCCTGGGCAGTTATCCGCGGTGGGGCGTTCTTCCGCAGCCTGTAAAGCCCCCGGTCATTATCAACACCACCCCTTTATCCCCTCCTCATCTGAGGAGGGGAGTTCTTTCATTCCGTGTGGCGCAGCGCGGCGGCGATGTTGAGTCTCGCCGCTTGCTTCGCCGGTAAAAATGTGCTGAGCAAGCTGACCCCGACGGCGACGGCCAGAATGAAGCCTCCGGCGGATACATCAAATTCGAGGCCTACCGGCATGGCCCCGCCGATCTTCAGGCTCTCGACCGCGTGGAACACACCCATCGCCCCCAAGCTGCCGGCGACTGAGCCGGCCAGCGTCATCGAGAGCGACTCGGCGGTCAACAACCCTAACACGTGCCGCTGGCGAAAACCCAGCGCGCGGAGCACCCCGATTTCTGCCGTCCGCTCACGAATGGTCATCGCCATGGTGTTGGCCACGATGAGCAGGATCGCAAAAACCACCGCACAGGAAATCGCCAGCAGCATCAACTTGACGTTGCCCAGCAGGCCGAGGAAGTTCAGCACCACCTGTTTGAGCGTTTCGGTTTTGGTCTGCACGGGTGAGTTTCGGAACATCCGATCGATGCCTTCCATCACTCCTGTCAAAACCTCGGGCTTCGTGGCCAGCACCCAGAAGCCCATGACCGTGTCGCGCCGGCGCTGAATCTCATTCCAGTATTCCCAATGAAAAGCCAACTGCGAGTCCATGGCGTCGCTTCTGTAAATCCCGCGCAGGACCAGTTCCAACGGCGGCAGGCCTCCCAGGGGCCGCAGAGTGATGCGTTGGCCGAGCGTCCATCCAAACCGGGAGGCGGTCCGCTCCGCGACAATCAGAGCCGTTTTGTCCGCGATGAAGGTGCGCGTCTCTTCCGGCGAGAGCCGCCACGTCGAAAAAACTCTGAGGATCACGGCGGGATTGCAAGCGAAACCATTCAACTGCGCATCCTCCGCGCCATATTCCGCGGTGACCCAATTGAAAGCCGTGACCGCGGCGACACCGGGCAGCACAGCGATCTGATCGCCGTAACTCACCGGAAGGGGGAGCGCTCCGGAAGTCGCCGGCCGGACCATCAGCACCAGGTGCGAGCGGTCAAGGCGTGGCGGGCCCGACATGAAGCGGTAAGCCCCAAACAGCGTGGTGAGGAGCAAAATGGAAACCGCCATGCTGACCACGGTCAAAAGGGTGCGCCGGGGATTACGCAGCAGGTTTTTCAGGACCAGTTCAGCCCACTTCATGATTCCATGCCTTTAGTGACTCCATTTGATGTGCCACGGCCATCTTGGCCGTGCCTCGACACGGGCGGGACACCCGTGGCACTTCAAAATGAGTCACGAGCGGGCTCCGCGCTCATCCCGTATAGCGTAAGGCCTCAGCGATACTGAGCCGCGCAGCACGCAAAGCGGGAAGCGTAGCGCTGACCACTCCCACGCCCACCGCGATCAGTAGTCCCAGCCCCACCGTCCGGTAAGTCACCCCAAAATCTGAGAGTAACCCACTCTGATTCATGATGAAGCCCACCGCCCAATAGAACCCCATGCCGGCGCCCAGGCCCGCCAGCGCGCCCACCAGCGTGACCAGGAGCCGAACGATCTTCATCCCGCGATGCAGACCTGAAGGTCCCGCGAAAAGCATCCAGGTACCGTACCCGCTCAACAGACCAATGCCCAGAGCATAGGCCAGCCCGAAAATCCGGCCCTTGTTGGAGGTGATTTGAATGAACGCGTAGGTGGTCTTGGCGCCCAGAGCGCCCGCCACGCCGCCCAGCAAAGCGATGGTGACCGCTTCGCCCACCAGCAGAAGCAGGATGGTGTTACGCCGGAAGCCGAGGGTCTTGAGCACGGCCACTTCCCCGGTGCGTTCGCGCACGGACATGGCCATGGTGTTCCAGGCCACCAGCAGGATGGTGAAGACGACCGCCCAGGAAACACCGTTAAGAAGTAACTTGATATTACCCAGCATCGACACGAAACTCAGGTTGAAAGCCTTTTCGGTTTCCGTCTTGGTTTCGGCGTCGGTGTTGTGGAAGGTGCGGTCAATGGTTTCCATCAGCTTGGGAACCGCCTCCGCGGAAGTGGCCTTCACCGAAAGCGAGCCGACCTGCCCGGGCCGCCCCAAAACCTCGTCGAGATAGTCCCAGTGGAAGTAAAGGGCGCGCTCCTGCGAGTGATCCTGGGGGTCGACGAAAACGCCGCGCAGCGTCATTTCCAGGTCGGCGGGATAGATGGTGCCCTTGAGCGTAATACGCTGGCCCAGGTTCCAGTGATACTGCTCCATCAGCCTTTGGCCCACCAGCGCCGAGCTTTTTTCATTTTTCCAGGCCGCGAGCTGGTCAGGAGGAATGCGGAACTCGTCGAAAGTGTTTTCAAAGTTCTCTGTGGTGGTGGCGAAGTTGGCAAAGAAATTTTGCTGGTCGATGTAGTAGCCGCCGAACCATGTCAACCCCACCACGTACCTCACCCCCGGCAGGCCCGCCACGATCTGCTGGTCCTTGATGGGCAGGACCTCGGTGATCCCCGTGGCGCGATGCACGATGACCCGCAGGTTCGAAGTGTCCTGATCGCTGCCCAGGGAGTCGAGCTTGCCGAGAATCGCCTGAAGGCTGCTGACGAGGAAAATGGAGACGGTAATGCTGAGGATCGTCAGCGCGGTCCGGCGCGGGTTGCGCGTGGCATTCTTCCAAATCAGCCGGGCCAACTTCATCGCGGTTCTCCTTGCGTCCGTACAAAGTGGAGGAAAAGAGTTATGGGTGAGGCGTCCCGCCAGAATGCCATTTTAGCATGGAATGCCCATGCACCTGCGGTGTGCAACCGACGATGAAAATGCGCGAAGCGCCTTGGACTGCGGTAGCAGCAGCTACCGCCTTTCGCCTTTGGTCCATACGGCAAATGAATATGGGGCGGAGGAGCAAAGGCGGTAGCTGCTGCTACCGCAGTCCAAGGCGCCTTTAGCACAGCTATTTTCATGACAGCGGGGCGGAAGAGCCGCATGGAGTGCGACGCTTTCCCGCTCATTTGGATAGCCGCGAGTTTACCTCGCCCAATGGCGGCGTAAAGCCGCCTCTACTTCGAATAGACCCACTGCCAGCGACGGCGTGAGCTGGAGGAGAGCGCGGTTTTAGTGCGCGGCAACGGGGCCGGCGCCGTGGGGCTTGGCGGTCTTCAAGAGGAACATGAAGGGGATGATGGCGAGGAAGATGACGCCGAGCAGCCAGAAGGCGTCCACGTAGGCCAGCATATTGGCCTGGCGAATCAGGTTGCCGTACAGTAGTCCCTGCGCTTGGGTTTGGGCGAGAGTGGGGGCCGATCCCTGCGTCATGAGCATTTGCTGCGCGCCCTGCGCGGCGTTGCGGTAAGGGGCGTCAAAGGGCGTGAGATGGGCAACCAGGATCGCTTGATGAACCTGCGCGCGGCGGGAGAGCAGGGTGGCGACATTGGCGATGCCCACACTGCCGCCGATATTGCGCGCCAGATTGATCAGGCCCGTGGCGTTGTTCATCTTTTCTTTGGGAATAAAATAAAACGCCATCACGTTGGTGGGTATAAACAAAAATGCCATACCCATGCGGGATAAAGTCCAGGCCCTGACGGTGGTCCAGAAATCAATGTCCAGGCTGAAGTTCGACATGCGCAGAAGCGAAAAACCGGTGATGGCGAGCCCGGTCGCCACCAGCCAGCGCGCCTCCACTTTCTGGGTCAGGCGGCCGACCAGCGGCAAGGCCAGCAAGGTGAACAAACTTCCCGGGGAAAGCACCAGTCCGCTGAGCAGCGCGGTGTAACCCATGAGGGTCTGCAACATGAGGGGCAGTAGCACCGTGCTGCCGTAAAGTACAAACCCCATCATGAACATGGTGAGGGTCGCGAGGAAAAAGTTTCGTTCTTTCAGCATGCGGAAATCCACGATGGGGTCTTCCCGCGAGAGTTCCCAAAGGAGCGCGCCGATCAGCCCCACGCCGGCAACGATGGTGCACCCGATGATGAAATTCGAACCGAACCAGTCTTCGCGCTCGCCCTTGTCGAGAACCACCTGGAGAAAGCCCAGTCCCACGGTCAGCAACCCCAGACCGATATAGTCAATGCGCAGGCCGCGCAGGCTTTTGCGAATCAGGTAGGGGGGGTCGAAGATGATAAACGAAGTCATTAATAGCGAGAGCATGCCCACAGGGATATTGATGAAGAAGATCCACCGCCAGGAGTAACTATCGGTGATCCAACCGCCCAGGGTGGGGCCGATAATGGGCGCCACCACCACCCCCATCCCGTAAACCGCCATCGCCATGCCCTGTTTTTGCTTGGGGAAGCTTTCCACCAGAATCGCCTGCGAGACGGGTTGCAGCGCGCCCCCTCCCACCCCTTGAAGAATCCGGAAGAAGACCAGCAGGCCGAGGCTGGGCGCCATACCGCATAGAAATGAACTGACCGTGAAGATGCCGACACAGGTCATATAGAAACGCTTGCGCCCGAAAACCGAAGACAACCAACCGGTGAGCGGCAGCACAATGGCGTTGGAAACGAGGTAAGAAGTGAGCACCCAGGTACTCTCATCCACACCGGCGGAAAGGTCGCCCGCGATGTGGGGCAACGCGACGTTGGCCACACTGGTGTCGAGCACCTCCATGAAGGTGGCCAGCATCACCGTCATGGCGATGATCCAGGGATTGATCTCACCGTGCTCGCTCTGGCGTGTGAAGATGTCGTGCATAAGCTATTCCCGGTCCGCGGCAGTTCGGGAACTGCCGGGGTTGGGCTGGGACGATAAGCAACCCGCCCTTGCCTTTTCCACAACTCGCTGTCTTATCGAGAGCCCTGAGCCTGCTTACTGAACTTCACGGAACTTTTCCCGTCGGACCGGGAAGATTAATCAGTATACACGCCCTATCCCGGTTCCCCCATCGGCGCTTGGTGGGGCCGGCTCTTCTTCATCAAGAACATCAGTGGAACCAAGCCCAGGAACGTAAGGCCCATCAGCCAGAAGTCATCCACGAAAGCGAGCATCGTGGCGTGGCGCTGGAGCAACCCATAGGCCATACCGTCGGCTTGCGCGCCGGCATTCACGGGATCCGAGCCGGCCGCAAACAAGAGTTGCCGGGCGCCATTCACCATCGCCTGATAGGCCGGATTCAAAGGAGTCAGAAAGCTGACCAGCACGTTCTGGTGGAATTGGCTGCGGCGCGCCAGCAGCGTCATGACATTGGCAATCCCGAAGCTTCCGCCGATGTTTCGCGCCAGGTTGATAATACCCGTGGCATTATTGAATTTCACCTTGGGGATAAAGTAGAAAGCCATCACATTAATGGGTACGAAGAGAAAGGCCATTCCGGCGGACTGATAGATTCTCGCCATCATGGCGGTGTGAAAGTCGATTTCAAGATTGAAGGTGGCCATGTGAAACAGGGAAAGAGCCACGATCGACGCCCCAAAGACCACCAGCCATCGCGCCTCCAAGACCGTGAGCAGCCTGCCCACGATGGGCAGGGTGATCAGCACCAGTAATCCGCCCGGAGAAAGGACCAGCCCACTCAACAGGGCCGTGTACCCCAGCAGGGTCTGAAGAAAGATGGGAAGCAAGGCCGTGCTGCCGTAAAGGACAAACCCCAGCAGGAACATCGTCACGGTGGCGAGGAAGAAGTTCCGGTCCCGCAGGAGCCGGAAGTCGACGATGGGCTCCCGGCGGGTGAGTTCCCAGATGAGGGCCGCCACCAGGCCCCCCGCCGCCACCACCGCGCACCACACGATAAAGTGCGATTCGAACCAGTCTTCACGCTGCCCCTTATCCAGAACGACCTGGAGAAATCCCAAACCCACGCTCAGCAAACCCAGACCGATGAAGTCAATATGCGTTCCATTTTTCCAACCCTTGCGCGCCAGGAACGGTGGATCAAAAATCAGGAAAAAGGTGAGCACCAGGGAAACCACTCCCACGGGAACGTTGATGAGGAAAATCCAGCGCCAACTGTAACTGTCGGTGAGCCAGCCACCCAGGGTCGGGCCAATGATGGGGGCCAGGACCACGCCCATGCCGAACATGGCCATCGCCATGCCTTGTTTGTGTTTCGGGAAACTCTCCAGCAGGATGGCTTGTGATATGGGCTGGAGAGCGCCGCCCCCCGCGCCTTGCAGGATACGGAAAAACACCAGCAAGCCAAGACTGGGCGCCAGCCCGCAAAGCATGGAGGAGATGGTGAAGATGGCCACACAAGTCATGTAGAAACGCTTGCGCCCAAACAGCGTGGAGAACCACCCCGTGAGCGGCAGCACAATGGCGTTCGAAACCAGATAAGAGGTCAACACCCAGGTGCTCTCATCGACCCCTGCCGAGAGGTTGCCGGCGATGTGCGGCAGCGAAACGTTGGCCACACTGGTGTCGAGTACTTCCATGAAGACGGCTAACATGACGGTGAAGGCAACCAGCCAGGGGTGCGTTTCACCGTTTTGTCGAGCGCGTGCAACGAGGTCTTTCATCGGGTGTCCTGGGCCGCCGGGGCTTTCCGGGAAGTTCCTTCAAGCTACCTTCGCGTCTCGAGAGCCCCGCCTTCCCTTGGCCTGTTCCAGGGCCGTGAGAATAAGAGTGACGACCGCTTCTTCTCCCAAACTCGAGCAAACCAGCAAGTGATAGAGATGGCGATCGCACCAGTCCTGGCGGTAGTGGTCGCGCAGGTAAGCAGCGCGGGCGTGGTCCTGAGCGTGCAGTTTCTCCTCCGCCTGGGTCCGGTCCAGTTTCGGCTCGCGGGCTTGCAAGCGCGCCAGCTTTTCGCTGCGCGGCGCGTAGATATAAGCGTGAAAGGCATCCTCCCGCGCTTGCAGGATGCACTGGCTGCCGCGTCCCACAATCACACATTGGCCGATCTCCGCGGCCTCTTGGATGAGCCGCGCCGTGAGTTGGGCTACGACAGCGGCGTCGAAGCGGTTGGGAACGGGCCCCGAGATATATCCTCGGAGGCCAGGTGACTGCCAGAGGACCTCCGCCAGCCGGTTGAACCACGGGTCAAGGCGCTCGTCGTATTTTTCCGCGACCTGCGGCTCGACGGAGGCGGCTTGGGCGATGCGCTCCACGAGGCAGCGGTCGAGCAACTTCCAGCCCAGGCGGTCGGCCAGCAACTGGGCGATCCGGCCGCCGCCACTAGCGTATTCTCTGGCCACGGTCACGACGCGGAACATAGCTTCACCTCTGGGCAGTGGTTTGTGGTTAGTGGATAGTGGCTAGCAAGCAATCACTGAGCACTATTCGCTGTTTACTAACCACTAGTTACTAACCACTAGCCACTATTTTGTAATAATCGTTGCTTCCACATTCATACCCGGACGCAGGATGGCCTTCTCGGGCGGAATGGGATCCAGCAAAATTTTGACGGGAATCCGCTGGACCACTTTCACGTAATTGCCCGTGGCATTTTCAGGTGGCAGCAGGCTCATGCGCGCTCCCGTAGCGCCGGCAATGGAGTCCACATGGCCGGTGAACGTCAGGCCGTACATATCTACATCAATCTCCGCTTTCTGGCCGGGGCGCACGTTGGAAAGCTGCGTCTCCTTGAAGTTGGCGGTGACCCAAATATCCTGGAGAGGAATCAATGTGAACAGTCCCTGCCCGGGCTGCACGATTTGGCCGACCTCGACGGATTTCTTGGTGACCACGCCATCGCTCGGAGCCACGATGGTGGCGTAACTTAATTGCAATTGCGCGGCCTCCAGGTCGGCTCGCGCCTTGGCCACGGAGGCTTCCGCGGAGGCCTGATCCGCCTCGCGAATCGAAACTTGTTTGTGGTTCGCCAGCGCCTGTTGGACCATGGCGCGCGCCTGGTCAACCTGCGCCTTCGCCGCCAGCATGGATTGGCGGGCGATTTCCGCGCCTTGCTCCGCGGAAGAGAGTTTGTCATTCGCGGCTTTCAGCTCGCTTTCGGCCACGCGCGCGGCCGCCAGGTAAGCGTCGTATTGCTGTTGGGAGATCTCGCCTTTCTCCATCAGGGGTTTCATGCGGGCCAGGTCCGCCTGCGCACGATCGTTGTTGGCTTGCTCGGCGGCGACCCGGGCGCGCGCATAGGCCAGGTCCGCCGTGGAGTCCCTTTCGTAGGTAAACTTCGCTTTATCGTAGTTCGCCTGTGCGGCAGCCAGTTGGGCGTCGGCACCGGAACTTCCACTCTGGGTGGTTTCCCGAGTCAAGGGGACACCCACGCCCGCCGCGCGCGCCTGGGCCTCCGCCAGCTCCAGCGCCGCTTTGGATTGATCGGCGCGCGCCTGGTAATCGCGTGGGTCGATGCGGACTAACACTTGCCCGGCCTTGACCGGCTCGTTGTCTTGAATCTCGACGTCGGCGATCGTCCCGTAAATCTTGGAGGCGATGGGTACGATGTGCCCGTCCACCTGGGCGTCGTCGGTCGAGACGCGGTTATGGAAATGGATGAGCAGTGTCACGATGACGAGCGCCAGCACGGCCGCCGCCCCCAGGGCGGCGCGGCGGACCATGGGGTCAGCCCAGCGCGACGGGTTTTTGTCCGCAACTTCCGGGCTGAGCGGCTCGGCACGGCCTAGTTCTTTCTCAAGTTCAACAACGTTCGGTTCCTGGCTCGACATAATTGAACACCTTCACTTGGAATACAGCCCCTCGATCTGGCCGATGGCGTGCGCCAAGTCGGCTCGTGACTGGTTGTAGCGATAGAGCGCGACGATCTGGTTGTCGTTAGCGCGAGCCAGAGCGTCCTGCGCGCTGATGACTTCAATATTGTTGGCCACGCCTGCCTGGAAACGGTCGCGTGCCTGCGAGACTTCCTCTTGCGCCAGGTTCACCCCCAGGTTGGCCACATCCACCTCGTGCCGCGCGGAGTCGAGCTGCGCTTGCGAAGTTTTCACTTCCAGCGCCACCTGGTTCCGCAGGTCAGTACGCTCCTGCTCCACCTGCTTGAGTTCCAAATCGGCCCTGGCAATTTCGGCGTGAATCCGCCCCCCGGTAAAGAGCGGCACGTCCACGGTGAGTTGGTAAATATACGCGGGGATCGCGCTAGGGGCTGATAACCCTTGTTCGCCCCATGTCCCGAAGAAATTAAGCGTGGGCAGCCGTGACTCACTGGCTTCGCGCTTGGCCAGTTCCGCCATGTGCGCGCGCGCCATAAGCGCCTTCATTTCCGGACGAGTTTCGTAGGCCTGCTCGAGACTCTGGCTGGCGTCGATCTGGGGTGTCTCATAAAAACTCGGCGTATCAGCCAGTTCGATTTCGCGGTGCGGGTCGAAATTGAGCAACCGCCCCAAGCCATAAAGCGCAACCTTCTGTTGGGTTTCGGCTTCCAGAAGACGCTGCTTCTCGTTTTGAAGCTCCACGTTGGCACGCAAGGTGTCAATCCCTGTACCCACCCCGTGTTTCTGCAAGTCATCGGCCTGGTCATAGAGCGCCTGCGCCAAATCTACCCGTGATTGGGCGGCTTTCACCGCCGCATTGGCGCGCATCCCCGCCAGGTATTGCGAAACCACCAATAGCACAACTTGCTCGCGCACGGTAGTTTCCTGCGCCTCACTGGCACTCACCCCCTGGTGAGCCACCTGCCAACGCCGCCACAGCGACAAGTCGAGCAAGGGCATGCTCACAGTCGGGCCTCCCTGAAAAAACTGGAACGGGCCCGCATGCTCACGAACTCCCGGAAAAGGGCTTCCAAACTCCGCCCAGAGGTTGACCCGCATCGCCCGGTCGAAAACCTCCAAGCCCGCCTGCGGAAGCAGCGCCGATCGCGCAATGGATTTGTCCTCCTGGCTCTCTGCGAAGCTCAGCGTGGCAATTTGCACTTGCGGATTTTCCTTGAGCGCGGTAGCCACCGCATCGTGCAGGGTTATCCGGAGGGGGGATGCATCCTGCCCCCGCGCCAGCGAGACCGCCAAAGCTGGAATCAAGAGAATCATAACCAGCTTGCCGGTTTCCTGCTTTGACCTCTCCGCTGCATTGCCGGGCTTCACCTTGGACTTTTCTGGCGCGATTTCGTCAATCAGCGACTTGGGGACGAGACCCGAGCCGATCAACTGCCCACCCTCAATGGAAATGGCGCAGAGCAATTTCTTTCCCGCTGAATCCGCAAACGTCACACCAGACAAGTCAATCTCAAACTCCTTCCTTTTATAGATGTCAGTTGACCTGCGCCAGCAACGACCGAACTCCTCAACCCAGGGGCCAGAGAGCTTGCCCTCCAGTTTAAGCGTGACCTTCTCACCCCAGTCGATTGTTGTGATACGAAGCATGATGGCCAGTCTCCCCTTCCACCCCGCACAAAAGGGCAAGCGAAAGTCCAAACTCAGATTCGCTATGGTGCTCGTTAGTCATTTACTTTGTGTAATTTGGATGATTAATTTCTTCCAACATTGGGCAGCCTAACCTGCGTGCCGCCGAAATATCGGCACATGCCGATATTTCGTCATTGGTAGAACCGGTGAGGAAATCACGGGTGGGTCTTAGCCTGGGGAAGGAGTGCTGAATCTGTGCCAGCCATTTATTCCTTCTATAAAAACTATTCATTTAACACCTACACGTATGTCCGAAGATAATGAGTAGGGCTCGGGGGGCATTTTTCTCTAAAGAACGCGGGGGATAATTTTGACTGGTTGATTCAGCTATTGTTGACGGGACACAGGACCTCCGGGTAGGTTTCTCACTTCCCTTGCCGGCTTCGTCATCGCAGATTCCAGGGCTCTTCGTCACCTCCCATACCTCTCCGTCGAAGATGGGCCAAGGCGTCCGGGGGAGAGCGGCCCTAAATTCCATAAAGTGGAGGTTCCCGATATTCCCTGAGTTCAAGTGTTGGTTGTGGAATAGAAGGACCGATCCCGAGTTCTAATTGACCGCTCGCAAGGCGCCTGGGCATCCAGGTACAGGCTATTCATGGACGAAAAATTCCAATCTCGAGGTTTCCCGCCGCCCCAAGGTCTATACGATCCGCGCAACGAACATGATGCGTGTGGTATCGGCTTTGTCGCGAATATCTCCGGTGAGCAAACCCATGATATTATCCTGAAAGGCATAGAAATCCTGATTAACCTGACGCACCGCGGCGCCTGTGGGTGCGATCCCAAAACCGGTGACGGCGCCGGCCTGTTGATCCAGATTCCCCACGCCTTCTTTGCGGCGGAATGTTCGCGGTTGGGTTTCGCGCTGCCTTCGCCTGAGGAGTACGGCGTGGGCATGATGTTTCTTCCCGTGGAGCCGCACGAGCGCCTGCAGTGTGAGGCCATCGTAGAAGAAATTGTGCGCGACGAAGGCCTCACCGTGCTGGGCTGGCGCGATACCCCCGTGAATGCCAATATGATTGGGCGATTGGCGCGCAGCACGCAGCCTTATATTGAGCAGATCTTCATCAAGCGCGCGCAGGGAATGGACGCGGATGCCCTGGAGCGAAAACTCTATGTTATCCGCAAGCGCCTTGAGAAAGCCGTAAGTGAAACCGACTTACGGGAGAAGAGCTTCTTTTACATTCCCTCCCTCTCCGCGCGGACGATCATATACAAGGGCCTTCTGCTCGCGCCGCAGATCGCCAACTTCTACCTGGAGATCTCAAATCCCGAAGTCCGCAGCGCCCTTTGTCTGGTTCACCAGCGCTTTTCGACGAATACCTTCCCCACCTGGCATCTTGCGCACCCCTTCCGCTACATCTGCCACAACGGCGAAATCAATACGCTGCGCGGCAATGTTAGCTGGATGCAGGCGCGGACATCCACCCTGACCTCACCCTTGTTCGGCGAAGACATAAAGAAGCTCGAGCCCATCATTGCCCCGGGGGGCAGCGATTCGGCGAACCTCGATAACGCCGTCGAGCTTCTTTACCTCGCGGGGCGCAGTCTTCCCCATGTCATGGAAATGCTGATCCCCGCGGCGTGGGCGGGCGATCCAACCATGCCCGCCGACGTCAAAGCTTTCTATGAGTATCACGCCTCGCTGATGGAACCTTGGGACGGTCCGGCGGCGGTGGCTTTTACGGACGGCCGGGTGATCGGCGCCAAGCTGGACCGCAATGGATTGCGCCCCGGGCGATTCGTGGTGACCAACCGCGGCCTGGTGATCATGGCTTCAGAGGCCGGGGTGTTGCCGATCGATCCGGAGGAAATTCACTTCAAGGGCAGGCTGGAGCCGGGCCGAATGCTCCTGGTGGATACCCGCCAAGGCCGCATTATTCCTGACGAGGAAATCAAAAGTCAATTGGCGGCGCGCCAGCCCTATGCGCAATGGCTCAAAGAAAACCAGGTTACGCTGAAGCAGTTGGGGGATCCGCCGCGCGTGCAGACCACCGACCACTCCACCGTGCTGATGCGCCAGCGCGCCTTCGGTTATTCCGACGAGGATCTAAAGACCATCATGATCCCGATGGCAACGAGCGGGGAGGAGCCCGTGGGGTCGATGGGAACGGATACGCCCCTCGCCTGCCTTTCCGACAAGCCGCAACTGCTCTTTAACTACTTCAAGCAGATGTTCGCGCAGGTCACCAACCCCGCCATCGATCCGATTCGCGAAGACCTGGTCATGTCGCTTTACGATTACATTGGGTGTGAGGGCAATATCCTGGAAGAGACGCCCCAACTCTGCCACACGCTCAAGAAGCGGCATCCCCTGGTGACCAACTGGAACCTGGAGAAGTTGCGCCGCGTCAGCCGTGGTGATTTCCTGGCCACCACGCTCCCCATGCTTTTCCGTGTGGACGAAGGGGAGAGGCGCCTGGAGTCAGCGGTCCACAGCCTTTGTCGCCGCGCCTCGCTGGCGATCAAGTCCGGTTACACGCTGCTGATTCTCTCTGACCGCGGAGTGGGTGAGGAGTACGCGCCCATCCCCAGCCTGCTGGCGCTTTCCGCCGTGCACCATCATCTGGTCCGCGAGAAAACGCGGAATCAGGTCGCCCTGATCGTGGAAACCGGCGAACCCCGCGAGGTGATGCATTTCGCGTTGCTGATCGGTTATGGCGCCAGCGCCATCAATCCCTACCTGGCGCTGGAAACGTTGGAGGATCTCCACGCCAAAGGTTTCTTTCCGCCCGATTACACGTTTGACAAGATCTTAAAGAACTATATTAAGGCCGTAGATAAAGGATTGCTGAAAGTGCTTTCCAAGATGGGGATTTCAACCCTGCAGAGTTACTGCGGCGCGCAGATCTTTGAAGCCATCGGGTTGAACAAAGCCGTGGTGGAGCGCTACTTCGCGGGTACGCCGTCCCGGATCGAGGGCGTGGGCCTGGAAGTTCTGGCTCGCGAAGCCCTCCTCCGGCACAGGTTTGCGATGCAGCCGCCCGGTGAGTCGGAAACCGAGCTGGAAGTGGGAGGCAACTACCAATACCGCGAACGGGGCGAGCGCCACCTGCTGAACCCCGTCACCATCAACAAAATCCAGCACGCGGTGCGGCAATCGAGCTTCCCGACCTTCCAGGAGTACTCGCGGGTGGTCAACGAACAGAACCGGAACCTCTACACGTTGCGCGGGTTGCTGGACCTTCATCCCGCGGGTCCGCCCGTGCCCATTGAGGACGTGGAACCGGCCGCGGAAATTGTGAAGCGGTTTGCGACCGGCGCCATGTCTTTCGGCTCCATCAGCAAGGAAGCGCACGAAACCCTAGCCATCGCCATGAATCGTATTGGCGGGCGCTCCAACACCGGCGAGGGCGGAGAGGATGAAGCGCGTTATCAACCCGACGCGAACGGCGATCTGCGGCGTAGCGCCATCAAGCAAGTGGCCTCCGCCCGCTTCGGGGTCACGACCCACTATCTCGTGAACGCCGAAGACCTCCAGATCAAAATCGCGCAGGGCGCCAAGCCCGGCGAGGGCGGCCAGCTTCCCGGCCACAAGGTGGATGAGGTCATCGCCCGCGTGCGGCACTCCATCCCCGGCGTGCAGTTGATCTCTCCCCCGCCCCACCATGATATTTATTCCATCGAGGATCTGGCGCAGCTCATCTACGACCTCAAGAATGTGAATCCGCAGGCGCGAATCTCCGTCAAGCTGGTCGCCGAATCAGGGGTGGGAACCGTGGCGGCGGGCGTGGCCAAAGCTCACGCCGATGTCATCCTTATCAGCGGCTACGATGGCGGCACCGGCGCCTCACCCATCTCTTCGATTCGCCACGCGGGCATCCCCTGGGAACTGGGCCTTTCGGAGACCCAGCAAACTCTGGTGATGAACGACCTGCGGAGCCGCGTACGGTTGCAGGTGGATGGAAAGTTGCAGTCCGGCCGCGACGTGGCCATTGCCGCCCTGCTCGGAGCCGAGGAGTTCGGATTTGCCACCATGCCGCTCATTTCCATGGGCTGCATCATGATGCGCAAATGCCACCTGAATACATGCCCGGTGGGCGTGGCGACGCAGGACCCGGCGCTGCGCAAGAAATTCCCGGGCCAACCCGAGCACGTGATCAATTTCCTTTTCTATATCGCGGAAGACCTGCGGCAGGTCATGGCCGAACTCGGCTTCCGCAGGTTGGAGGAGATGGTGGGGCGCGTGGATTGCCTTTCCCAGCGCCGCGACGTTGACCATTGGAAGGCACGTGGCTTGGATCTTTCCGCCGTGCTTTACAATCCTCACGTGCCGGCGCGCGTGGGGCGACACTCCACGATCCAGCAGGAGCACGGCCTGGAGAAATCTCTCGACTACCAGTTGATTGACCATGCGCGCGAGGCCTTGGAGCGCGGCAAGAAAGTATCCATCAGTCTTCCCATCCGCAACACCCACCGCACGGTCGGCGCGATGTTGAGCGGTGAAATCGCCCGCCGTTACGGGGCCGCGGGCCTGCCTGATGACACCATCCGGTTTCAATTCACGGGCTCCGCGGGACAGAGTTTCGGCGCCTTCCTGGCCAGGGGCGTCACCCTGATCCTGGAAGGCGAAGCCAACGATTACGTCGGCAAGGGACTCTCGGGCGGCAGGCTCATCATCTATCCGCCGCGCAATGCTTCGTTCCAGCCGGAGGAGAACATCCTGGTGGGTAACGTCGTTCTTTACGGAGCGACGAGCGGCGAGGCCTTCTTCAACGGCATGGCCGGCGAGCGTTTCGCCGTGAGAAACTCCGGAGTGACGGCGGTGGTGGAAGCGGTCGGCGATCATGGTTGTGAATACATGACCAAGGGGACCGTCGTCGTGCTGGGCAAGACCGGCCGCAATTTTGCCGCGGGCATGACCGGCGGAATTGCTTATGTTCTCGATGAGACCGGCGAGTTTACCCAGGTTCGCTCGAACGGCGCGAGCGTGGATCTCGACCTGGTCACCGATCCCCAGGATATCGACATCATCCAACTCCTGATCGCCCGTCATGCGGAACTTACCGACAGCCCGCGGGCCAAGTGGATTCTCGACAACTGGGAGGCCATGCTGCCGAAGTTCGTCAAGGTCTTCCCGCATGAGTACAAGCGGGTGCTGGGCGTGCCGCGCGCCTCAGCCGTTTTGGCGGCAGCTCAGGCCGCGGCGGCGCAGCCGACCCCGGAGGTGCTCCGTGGGTAAAGCTACCGGATTCATGGAAGCCACTCGCGAGACTCCGACGCGCCGGCCGGTGGAAGAGCGCGTCAATGATTACCAGGAAGTTTATCAGGAGTTCCCCGAGCAAAAGCTACGTACGCAGGCGGCACGCTGCATGGATTGCAGTGTTCCCTTCTGTCACACGGGCTGTCCCCTAAGCAATATCATCCCCGATTGGAACGACCTGGTTTACCGCGACCGATGGAAAGAAGCCATCCGCACGCTGCACGCCACCAACAATTTTCCGGAATTCACGGGCCGCATCTGCCCCGCTCCCTGCGAGGCTGCGTGCGTGTTGGGCATCAATGAACCGCCCGTCACCATCAAGAGCATCGAAAAGACCATTATCGAGCACGCCTTCAAGGAAGGATGGATCCGGCCGGAACCACCGCTACGCCGCACCGGCAAGCGCGTGGCCATTGTCGGATCAGGGCCGTCGGGGCTCGCCGCCGCGCAACAACTGAACCGTGCGGGTCATGGGGTGACCGTATTCGAAAAAGCCGATCGCATCGGCGGCCTGCTGCGCTATGGCATTCCGGATTTCAAGATGGAGAAAGCCGTGCTTGACCGGCGGCTCGACCAAATGCTTCAGGAAGGCGTTGTCTTCCAGACCGGCGCGCACGTCGGCAAAAACCTGCCGGTGGAAGATTTGCGCCGCGAGTTTGATGCCCTGCTGCTGACAGGCGGCGCGGAAAGTCCCCGCGACCTCCCCGTGCCGGGGCGGGAGTTGAAGGGAATTCACTTCGCCATGGAGTATCTCCCGCAGCAGAACCGCCGGGGCGCGGGCGATGTGGTGGACGGGCAGATCCTGGCCACGAGTAAACGCGTCGTGATTATCGGCGGGGGCGACACCGGAGCGGATTGTCTGGGCACCGCGCACCGGCAAAAGGCCGCTTCCGTTCATCAATTTGAGATCATGCCCCAGCCGCCGCTGGAACGCTCGCCCAACACTCCCTGGCCGCTCTGGCCGCTCCAATTGCGAACCGAGAGCGCGCACGAGGAAGGCGGCATTCGCGATTGGGCGGTGGCCACGGTGCGCTTTACGGGCGATGAAAACGGCAATGTGAAACAGTTGCACGCCATGCGCGTGGGCCCGCCCCCGAAGTTTGAGGCCATGCCCGGAACCGAGTTCTCGATCGAAGTCGACCTCGTATTGATTGCCATGGGCTTTTTGGGACCCGTCAAGAATGGCATGCTCGAGGCCCTCGGCGTGAAGCTCGATCGGCGGAGTAATGTCGAGACGGATGCAGATTTCATGTCCTCCATTCCCGGTGTCTTTGCCGCCGGCGATATGCGCCGCGGCCAGTCGCTGGTAGTCTGGGCGATAGCCGAAGGCCGCCAAGCCGCCCGCGGCGTCGACAAATTCCTGATGGGCGAAACCCACCTGCGATAGCTCAGCACAGGCACTCCTGCCTGTGCCCTATGCATATCATGCATCAGGTTTGTGCACAGTCAGGAGTGCCTGTGCCACCGCAAGTTTTGTAGGGGCTGGGCTTGCCCTGCTCCCAGCAAAAGCAAGTCAAAACGCAAAAGTGAAAACCCCTCGAATCGCAGACCTACGGTCTGCGCAGGCCCGCCCCATCCACCGACAGACCTCACAACGAGTAACCCACCCCTAGTTCCAGCTTTAGTTTGGCGCGTATATGGACGGCAATGCATGCGCCATCCGTGAAGGTGCACATCCCCCCTCTGACACATGCATGCACATGCATGTCCGTGGTAGAATGGTTTCATGCGAACCACCGTCGAGCTTAAACCCGAGCACCGGAGTCGCCTGCTGGCGATTGCCGCCAAGCGGGGAGAGAAGGGTTTTTCCAACGTTCTCAACGAAGCCGTTGAGTCGTATCTTGGTGCGGAAGCAGAGCGCGAACGGAAGATCCAAAGAGCCCTTCAACTGCAAGGCGTGCTGACGCGTAAGGACGCCGCGGCCTTATACAAGAAGGTTGCCGCCTTGCGCGCGAGCTGGCGATGATCGTTGCAGATTCAGACGTGCTCATTGACTACCTACGGAGGCGTCAGCCGGGCGCGGCAGCGGTCGCTGAGGCGCTCCGCCGGGGCCAATTACACACCACAATTCTGAACTGTTTCGAATTGCTCGCCGGGGCTCAAGGCAGCCAACCTGAGGAAAGCGTGCTTGCCTTGCTGGAAAGTTTATCCATCTTGCCGCTCGATTTCGAGGCCGCGCGGAAAGCTGCCGAAATTAGCCGGGAACTCGATCGTTTAGGCGTCGGAATCGGCATGGGAGACATCTTGATCGCAGGAATCGTGCTGGCGCAAGGTGGAAACCTGTTGACCCGCAACCGCCGGCACTTCGAGCGCATTCCCGGCTTGCTTTTGGCCGAATTCCAGCCCTGAGGCCGAGGCCCATTACTTCACCTCCGTTCCCCGCGTCTTCGCCGCCGGCGATATGCGCCGCGGCCAGTCGCTGGTAGTCTGGGCGATAGCCGAAGGCCGCAAAGCCGCCCGCGGCGTTGATAAGTTCCTCATGGGCGAAACCCACCTTCGGTAAAAGTCGTCAGTCATCAGTCATCGGTTGTCAGTAAGAGCTATCCCTGGCGCGAGGTTTTTTCTGACGACTGAAAACTGATGACGGATGACTCCCAACAGCGTCCTGTAACGTAAGCACAAATGTGATAACATCTTTTTGAGGGAAATTATGCCAGCCACCAAAGCTAAGTCCGTCCACGCACCCGAGGCTTCCACTGGAAACGAGTACCGTGGCAAGCGGACCCGTACGGGAAACTCCTACGGTTTCCGATTTGATCGTGCTCTGTTCAAAAGCCACCCCGAATTTGCCGGAGAGGTCAAGGCCCACGTGATCGCGCCCGGCCGGATGTTGGTAACCGTTGCCGAGCCGGTCACCAAACGCCGCGATCCCGTGATGCAATCGTTCCTTGCCTTCCTCGCGAACGATATTGCCAAGGCGCCTGAAACGATCAAACCGATGAGCCCCGAGCTGGCGCAGCGCATTGACCGCTTGGTTGAGCAAGTTACCATTTCTTGCAATGAATCTCTCGATGATGAAAGCCTGCTCTGATGGAGGCCAATGGCTGGACGCTCTACCTGCATCCGCTCTTTCGGCAGCAATTGGAAAAATTAACTGCTCAGGTGGAAACTCTGCAAGCGAAAGACCCACTCCATTACAAGGAACAGCCGGCCACCAAGCTCCTTGCCACCATCAACCGTCATATCCGTGAGATCATTCCGCATGATCCCAATGCCGCGGAGTTCCGGCAGGGTAACACGCTGGGCGCGGACAATCGCCAATGGTTCCGGGCGAAATTCCACCAGCGTTATCGCCTTTTCTTTCGTTTTTCCAGCCAGGAGAAAGTGATCATCTATGCCTGGGTGAACGACGAGAACACGCTCCGCAAGTCCGGATCAAGAACCGATCCCTATGCTGTCTTCCGCGCGATGCTGAATGCCGGGAACCCGCCCAGCACAATGGCTGAGTTGCTGGCGGTCTCCGGCAGACTCGAAGCAGCACGCACCTCGCGCCAGCAAGCTCCTGTCACGTCCGGCAAGAAACGCAACCGCTGAGGATTTTCGTTGTGCGGTACCCTCCGTTTGATAGAAGCCCCACAACCGTTTATACTTATAAGTGGATATACGTTTATATGACGAAGAATTCCACGTCCGCGCCAGAAACCACCCGCTTGACCATTAGTTGGTCCAAGCAAGCCGATCTTGCCTTGCGCTCCTTCCTGGGTGCCCAGGGCATGAAAAAAGGCGATATATCGAAGTTCATCGAGGAAGCCGTCCGTTGGCGCATCTTCCACCAGACCGTCAGCGAAGCCCGCGAAGCTTTCGCCGACGTTCCCCCGGACGAGCTCCAGAAGATGATAGACGAAGCCGTCGAAGACGTGCGCGCGAAACGCTACCGGGAACGCGCCAAACGGTCCTGATGCGCCTCATCCTCGACACCAGCATCCTGCTCTCCGCCCTGCTCTCGCCCCTGGGCGCGCCAGCCAAGCTTCTCGCCGCCTGGGAGCGCAAAACGTTCACGCTTGTGACCTCTGAAGCGCTCGTAGCGGAATTTCGCGACGTCGCCAGTCGGCCGCTTTTTCGCTCCAGACTCCGCGCCAGCGCCGTTGAGTTGCTTGCCGCAGGCCTTCAGGACTTTTCATTCCATTGCCGGCACCTGCCCGCCGGAACAGTCGCGCCGGACCCGAAGGACAGTTATCTGCTCGCCATGGCTCAAGCAAGCCAAGCCGAATTCCTTGTCACGGGGGACAAGGAACTCCTCTCCCTGAAACAGTATGGATCCACCCGGATTGTCACTCCGGCGGCGATGATAGAAATACTGCAGAAGGCTTAAGCGACTGCGATCTTGACATTGTGCCACAATTTGTGTCACGATTTGACCATGCCCAGCATCAACATTCGCGAGCTTCGCAACACACCCCGGCTCAAGGCCTGGCTGAAGGCGGGTAAAACCGTGGAACTCCGCGAGCGCAATCGACTGATCGGCCGCATTGTGCCGGAGGCACCTGCCGTCGCCACGCGCCAGTGGCCGGACTTTGCGGCGCGGAGCCGCAAAATTCTTGGGGATCGTGTCCTTCCCGGCGCCGACATAGTCATCGAGGAACGCGAGCGGTCACGCTATTGAACGTCTACGTTGACACCAGCTTTGTGGTTTCTGTCTATCTCACCGACGATCACTCGGCGGAAGCAAGGCAACGCATGGCTTCCCGGCCGCGCTGCTGGCTTACCCCCTTGCACCATGCCGAGTGGGTGCATGCGGTCGAACGGCATATCTTCCTGGGGCGTCTGTCCAGTCGCGAAGCGAAACAATTCCGTTTGCAGTTTGACCGGGACCGGGCGCAGGGGATATGGCTTGAAGCTAACTTCCCCGATCTGGCGTTTGAAGTCTGCGCTCAACTGGCGCGGCGTCACGCGGCTCGCCTGGGAAGCCGTACGCTCGATGCTCTACACGTCGCCTGCGCTCTCGAACTCAAGGCCGATCAATTCTGGACGTTTGACGAGCGGCAGGCGAAATTGGCGCGAGCAGCGGGCCTGAAGACGGCGTGAAACGTTCCGCCGGCATGCCGCCCGCGGCGGGGATAAGTTCCTCACGGGAGAAACTCACCTGCGGTCATGCTGGTTGGTGGCACAGGCACTCCTGGATGTACAGGGGGCGAGCCCGGCATTGCCGGCTCCTTGAAGGCCCACGTAGGGAATTCCCATTTTGCTCCCATCCCCCACGCTATACAACCCCGAGGGGGTCCAGATCGAGCATCTAAAAGAAGCTGAGAGCGTCGAACGACGGGAGGATAAGTGAATCGATGGGCGAATCACAACAGGTTTGCAATGGAAAAGGCGACGACAGCGGACTCCCCCTTACGTTTGAGGACGTGCGGTTGCCGTAACGGCGTCGAGCATGAGAAAATCCCGCGGTTAGGGCTGCACTTATCACACGTACAGACTGACTAAGGATTTCAGGAGGTCCGGATACGCCCGACATTCGACATCTCATAAGGACAGCGAAAGAAGAACATTCGCTCGAGTCTTGGGCCACCGCATGGACTTCAAGATAGTTTGGTCAGACGCGGCGACCGAGGGTTGGAAATTCAAATCAACGCCCCCCTCAGTTTTCGCGTTGGCAAGAGGTTTCGGAGGTGTAGACTTTCACTTTTGACTTTTGCACTTTGCCTTTTGAATTTCTCTTGCGGCTTCGCCGCCCTACACTGCAATACCGTAAATTCTTGTTTTTTTGGCAAGAATTTCCCCGTCATGTGTAGGGCCGAACAGCGTTCGGCCGGCGAGGTGCCACGGGCGTCCCGCCCGTGAAGGGGCGCGGCCAAGATGGCCGTGGCACATTTTGGTTGCGGCTCTGCCGCCCTGCATTTCAATACCTCAAATTCTTTTTTTGGCACGAATTTCCCCGCCATGTGTAGGGCCGAACAGCGTTCGGCCGGCGATGTGCCACGGGCGTCCCGCCCGTGAAGGGGCGCGGCCAAGATGGCCGTGGCACATTTTGGTTGCGGCTCCGCCGCCCTGCATTGCAATACCGTAAATTCTTGTTTTTTTGGCAAGAATTTCCCCGCCATGTGTAGGGCCGAACAGCGTTCGGCCGGCGATGTGCCACGGGCGTCCCGCCCGTGAAGGGGCACGGCCAAGATGGCCGTGGCACATTTTGGTTGCGGCTTCGCCGCCCTGCGCCGCTACCAAATGGTTCTTACCAGGGGGCATTTGCGGATGCGTTCGTCTCGGGTGATCAACGTCAGGCCCTCGGCGCGGGCCGTGGCGGCAATGAGGCGGTCGGCAGGGTCAAAGGGGAAGTCCTGGGGGAACTGCGTTGCCAGAGCCGCGACTTCCGGGGTGAGGGGTTTGAGAATCGCGCCCGAGCGGTCCATTATTAATTGCAGTGAGGCTTCAATGGTCCCCGTCGCCTCCAGCCGGCCCCGTGCAAACAACATGGCGAGTTCCCAAAGGCTGATGGCCGCGATGCCGATTCCCTGATTCGCCCGAGCCCGGCGAATCGCTGAGGCGGCGCGGCGCGAAAGTCTCGCCGGGGACGCCACCAGCCACGCCAGCACGTGGGTGTCGAGCAGGATCACTGTAGCGCCTCCCAATCCTCCGGAGGCACGAGGGGTGATTCAATATCCCCGACAATTTTAACTACCCCCTTGAGGCACCCGAAGATGTCGTTGCCGGCTTTGTCCGCTGGGACAAGCTTGGCGACAGGTTTACCGCGCTTGGTGATCACCAAGGGCTCGCGTGTCTTCTGAACCTGGTCCATAACTTTCAGGCAGCGCGTTTTGAATTCCCCCGCCCGCATCGTCTTCATGCCCATATTCTCATACCCATGGTTATAATATCATGACCATGATGCGAAGGTACAACGAATGGCAGCCGCACAGAGGGAATGAAAAAGGAATTCTTTTTTCTTCGACTAAAGCTGGGATGTCTTTGAAAACAATGGCGAAGATAATGGCATCCCGCCACGGCTCGTTGACAGACGCCGCCCGCGCAGCTATCCTCAGAACGGAAGCCGAAAACAGAGCGCCAAAATCTGAGGTTTGGCGTATGCAGCGGAGGAGAGAGCCTTGCCTCTCTCAGAAACCGGAGTAGCAGGTCGTGCTTAGCCCCCAACAAATTGCCCAGTACCACGACGCAGGATACACACTTCTACCTGGGTTCCTTAGCCGCTCGACCGACGACGCGATCCTTGCCGACATCGAAGCCCTGACGGCCACGGCCACCGTGGCGCGTCACGATGCCGCGCGTCTGGAGATGGAGCCGAACCAGGGGCCGGAGGGCAGGAAGGTGCGGCGGATTTACGAGCCCTGCACTTACTATCCCCGCTTTCGTTCCCTTTCCGAATCGAAAGAGCTTTTGGACGTATTAGAACAGTTAATAGGGCCGAATCTGGTTTTCCATCTCAGTAAAGTCAACATGAAGCCCGCGGTTCTGGGCTCGGTGGTGGATTGGCACCAGGACCTAACGTACTATCCCCTGACCAACACCGATTCGGTGACGGTGCTCTTTTACTTGGACGATGCGGACTCGACCAACGGCTGTTTGCAAGTGATTCCCGGTGTCCATCGCCAGCGCGTCCTCGATCATACGTCGGATGGGATTTTTCAGGGCCGCGTCACCGAGGCGGTGGATACCTCGAAAGCGGTGTTTCTGGAGGGCAAAGCCGGGAGCGCGATCTTCATGCATGGCCTGACGCCTCATTCCTCCGCTCCCAACCTGTCCACTAAATCTCGCACCACCTTGATCATGGCGTACCGTGCCGCCGATGCTTTTCCGATTCACCTGAACACGCGAACGGAAGCTCAGGAGGCTCACGTCCGTCTGGTCCGTGGGCAGGAAGCTTCCGTGGCGCGGTTGGGATTGAGTTCGTTCCCCATTCCGCGTTTTCCCCGGAACACGAAATCACTCTATGAACTGCAGGAACTGTCACGCCAAGGACTTGCCGCCCGCTCGTAGAGGATCGGCGAGCCCGGTGCACACGGCGCGTGCCTGCAATCTTGTGACCGAGGATTCACCCTCGCATAATTCTTGACTCTCCGCCGCCGTCCGGGGAGAATTCTGTCCGGCCGGTTGAGGTGAGTGCTCCGAGAACCCGCAGCGATATGGCCAGGCACGTACGCCCACCGATTCCTCGTGTCTCAGAACTCCACGGAGCATCCGTGCTCCGCCGCATCTCTCTCTCACTATCATGGTGTGTTGTGCTGTCTTTTTTCTGGACCGGTTTCGGCGTCCCATTTTCTCCAGCGAGGACAACGATGATCAAGAAAGAAGCTTTCGGGGCCACACGCGATGGGAAACCCGTCGAGCTTTACACTTTGACAAACCAGCACGGCATGGAAGTTCGCGCCATGACATACGGTGGGATCATCGTTTCACTGCGAGTCCCCGATAAGAACGGCGAAAGGGCTGATGTCGTGTTGGGATTCGACAGCCTGGACGGCTACCTGGGCAAAAGCCCCTATTTCGGGGCGCTCATCGGACGGTATGGGAACCGCATTGCCCATGCTCAGTTCACTCTCGACGGCAAGCAATACCGGCTTGCGAAGAATGATGGTCCCAACAGCCTGCACGGAGGCATCAAGGGGTTTGACAAGGTCGTTTGGCACGCTGAACCCGTCGAGAAGCCCGGTGAGGTTGGATTGATCCTGCAATACACAAGCGCCGACGGCGAAGAGGGTTATCCGGGGACGCTGCATGTCACCGTGACCTATACGTTGGATGAAAGCAACGAACTCACCATCCGCTATCACGCCACGACGGACAAGGCCACTCCCTTGAACCTCACGAACCACAGTTATTTCAACCTGGCCGGAGAGGGAAACGGCGACATCCTCGGGCACGTGCTGACCCTCAACGCGAGCCACTTCACCCCGGTCAACAAGACGATCATCCCCACCGGCGAGATTTCGAGCGTCCAAGGGACACCGCTCGATTTCACCCGGCCCACGGCCATCGGGGCACGGATCAATAGCAAATTTGAGCAAATGGTTTTGGGGCGCGGCTACGATCACAATTTCGTGATTAACCGGCAGAGTTCAGGCTTAGCGCTCGCGGCGCGTGTGTATGAGCCAACCACCGGCCGGGTTATGGAGGTTCACACCACGGAGCCGGGTGTGCAGTTCTATACGGGCAATTTCCTGGACGGGACCGTCACCGGCAAGCACGGGCATGTGTACAAACAACGCTCCGCCTTCTGTTTGGAAACCCAGCATTATCCCGATTCACCGAACCAGCCCAATTTCCCCTCGACGATTTTACGGCCGGGCCAATCTTATGAGTCCACGACCATCTTCAAATTCTCCACGCGCTAGCCGGGTTTCTCACCACGGGTCTGAAAGGGCGGGGCTTTAGAAACGGCACATCCTCTTTACCGGCCACCCCGCAAATCTCAAATTTGAAGCCTCATTTGCCGGGTTCTTTGGATGACTCTTTGCCGATATCCTTGACTGATTTTTTCCCCTCGCCTGCTTCGGGGTCATTGGCCGGAACGTTAGGGGGGTCATGGGCAGCGCCTTTGATGGCATACTGCACGATGAGCGAGATTCGCCGGTTGGAGGGATCCTCGGGAGCCTCGGGCTTGCGCAGTTGCTGGTCAGCATAACCCCTTACCTGGGTCACCTGGTCGGCGCGCAGGCCATTCTGTTGCATCAGCCGGCGGGCGGTGTTCGCGCGGTCCGTGGAAAGCTCCCAGTTCCCGTACTCACCCCCACGCCGCACAAGGGGCTTGGAATCGGTATGCCCCTCGATGGAGATATGGTAGGGAACCGCGCCTAGCTCTTTCGCCAGGGCAGTGAGCGCCTCCTTTCCACTGTCGTTCAGCTCGGGACTGCCGCTATCGAAAAAGGTGCCCTTGGCCGACTCCATCAGTTCAATGCGCAATCCTTCGGAAGTAACCGTCATCTCAATCTGGCTCTTGAGCTTATTGAGGTCTTCGATCTGGTGGATGGCGGTCTGAAGGTTCTCTTTCAGCTTTGACATGTCTTCTTTAGATACAGTGAGGCTGTCCGCAGGGACCTTTCCGGGGCTCGCGCCGGGGCCCATTCCATTGCCACCGGTTAGTTTTGTAGTCCCCGCGGGATCCCGAAAGTAACCCGCCACCGCCTGCTGCACCTGTTTGCTGCTATTCATCAGCCAGAGGACGATGAAAAGGGCCATCATGGCCGTGACAAAGTCGGCGTAGGCTACCTTCCAGGCGCCTCCATGGTGCCCACCGTGGCCGCCTTTCTTTTTGATGACAATGATCGGTCGTGCTCCAGCCATAGTGACAACCCAGGAAGGAAGCGTGAGCCGTTAGGAGCGAGGAGTGAGGAACCACCCTTGGAGACTTAGGGGTTGATGATTGGCGATTTTTCGATCGTCCATCTTCTGCCGCCTCACTCGCAACTCTCAATTTCCAATTTCCAGCTCCTCTCTCCTGACTCCTAACTCCCGCCTCACGCCGCGGCCTCCTCTGGTTTCGGCGCCGCTTCCTCCGTCCGGTTGCGGCAAAAACTCTCGAGTTCTTGGAATGAGGGGCGGACGTGCCCGGGAATTGCCCGGCGCGCTACTTCCACTGCCATGATGGGGGCTGTACCCTTTATAAAGGATGCCATCGCCACGCGCATCACATACAAGTAGGCGTGTTCATCTTCAGCGGCCTTTGCCATGTTAGCGGCGAGGGGTCCCACCAAGCCGTAGCACATCAGGATACCCAGGAAGGTGCCGACCAACGCCGCTGCGACTTTGCGTCCAATTTCCTCCGGGGGGCCACCCAGGGCGCCCATGGTGATGACCACGCCGAGCACGGCGGCCACGATCCCGAGGCCGGGCAAAGAGTCCGCCATGGTGCTCAAGGCCGAAACCGGCTGATTGGCGTCGTGATGGTGAACGTCCATATCCAGTTCGATCATCTGGTCAAGATCGAACGCCTCCACGGCGTTGCTGGCCATCATACGCATGGTGTCGCAGACGTAATCACGGAGGTGATGGTCCGCGAGGAAGGCGGGAAATTTGGAAAACACCGCGCTCTTTTCCGGGTCATCGGCATCGCTCTCGATTGCCACCAGTCCATCCCGACGCGCTCGGCTGAAGAGATCAAACATCATCTTGAGCGAATCGAGGTACCACTGCTTTTGGAATTTCGATCCTTTAAAGACGCCGGGCAAGCCGGCGGCGATGCCCTTGAGGATATGGAGGGGGTTGGCAACCAGCAGGGTTCCCGCGCCCGCCCCTCCGATGATGAGCAGTTCTGCCGGTTGGAGGAGGACCTTGATGTTGCCATGCTCCATCAGGTAGCCACCCGCAATCGCCGCGAAGACCACGACAATTCCAATGATCGCAAACATCTTCCCTTATCTCCCCGACCCGCTAATGTTCCAGCAGGTTAATGAAAATTCTCCTTGCGGCCTCTGACCAGGTTGATAGCCTATTGAGGCGTTAAGCCTTAGCTCAGCATGGGTTGACCCTTCGCCACACTCAGAGCTCGCCCTGAGCGCAGCGAATGGGGCGGGCTCTAATGGCCGGCGCTGCCTGGTTCTTCATCAACCTCCTGGGCGCTGAGCACCGTGACCCGGTTGCCGCCCCCCAAAACGCTTTGCTGGAGCGCGGCCGCCAAGCGCTCGACCAGTAAGTCCAGCGTCTCCCCCGGCTTGATGGCGGTTGCACCCACCGAAACCGTAACCGACAACGCGTCACCCCACCAGGTAATCCCGGCGCAACTCATCAGCCTCTTGAGTTGCTCGCCGGTGGCCTGCAAAGCATTAGCGTCGCAATTCGCGACTATGGCCAGAAACTGGTTGTCCGACCATCGGCCCAGAAAATCCAGTGGATCGGGCCCATTCCCCAGGGTGTGCGCGGCCACATTCAAGATGGTTTCAGCCGCGACCGCCCCATGCGTGACCCTAAACTCCTCCAATTGATCCAGCATGATACAGAGCAGGCCGAACGGGATCGTATGTTCCGTTGCGAATTTGAGCCGGCCACTCAAATACAATTCCGTAAAATCATGGTCCGGGAGGCGTGTAGCCGCGTCGAGTCCATGGCCGACGGCCAAATCGCTCCCCGGAATACGCTGCGTGGAGGCACGATGACCCTCCTCAAAGCTTTCCGCCGCACCGATCACCTGGCCTTGGACGTCGCGGATTGGAAAGGCATGCACGTTGACGGGAACCGGGTACCCGGTCTTGTGGTGAAGGTAGACCTGCACTTCGCGTGGCTGCCCGTCACGCATGGCGGCGAGAATCGGACAGGCATGGTCGCGCAGTTCGGCGTTGTTCTCGTCGAAATGAACCAAAAGGCCTTCACGGCAAGGCCGTCCCAACACCTCCTGGCGCGGGTAGCCGCTTATTTCTTCGGCGCCGTCATTCCAGAAGACGATCTTGCGCTCGCGATCAACAATACAGACACCTATCTTCAGACTCTCCAAGACCTCCCGGAAGACTTCCGGGGTTTGCAGGTCCGACATAAAGAACTCCTTCTATCTCTTATCGGCGGGAACGGGACGGTCTTGAGGCAGTTTCGCGGCGGCCGATCTCCCCATAGATCCTGCCCAAGTGCCGCAGACCTTGAAACACTGGTCCGCGCTACGCTTGCTACTTTTTCCAGGGAATTTCGTATTCTCTATTGCGGCAAGGCAGCGGGCGGGGTGATTTTCTGCCATCCTTCCCCATTCAGGGAATCGAGAAAGGCCAGCAGATCCTGCTTGGTCTGCTCATCCATATAAAACGGTGTGAGGCGAGTGTCGAGGTGGGGATTCGGCAACCCTCCCTTGGCGTACACCTCCAATACCTCTCCCAGCGTCTTGATGCTGCCGTCATGCATGAAGGGTCCGCGATGGGCAAGATCCCGCAGGGTGGGTATTTTGAATTTCCCCAAATCGCCCCGCTTTTTGGTCACCGCTTCCTGGCCGGGATCGGGATGGGCTTGGTCCATGCCGATTCCCAGGTTGGCGAATTTTTCCGTGGTGAAGTTGGGGCCCGAGTGGCATTCGGCGCATTCGCCTTTCTTGTTGAAGAAATCCAGGCCATCCTTCTGCTGTTTGGTCAGAGCGGACTTATCACCGGCAAGGTAGCGGTCGTAGGGAGAATTACCCGAGACAATGGTGCGCTCGAAAGTCGCCAGGGCTTTCGAAATGCGCTCGAAGGTGATCGTGCTGTCTCCGAAGGCGGCGGCAAAAAGCGGGGCGTAGCCTTGGATGTCCCGCAGCTTTTGGACCACCGCGTCCGCCGTCATTCCCATCTCATCGGGGTTGATGACCGGCACAATAACTTGTGACTCGAGCGTCGGCACCCGCCCATCCCAGAATTGCGATTTGCCCCAGGCGCGATTGATCAGGGTCGGCGAATGGCGAACTCCCAGTTTTCCATTTACGCCTTTTGACAACGGCGTGCTGGCCGAAAATGCGTGCGCCGGCTCATGACAGAAGGCGCACGACACCACGCCATTCGCAGAAAGGCGGCCATCAAAGAAGAGAATCTTGCCCAATTCCACGCGCGCCGGTGAGTAAGGATCATCTTCCGGCCAGGGAATGGGTGGCAGGCCTAACGGGATTGCGAAATCGGCGGATTCGGCTGGCACTGTTGCCGGGGGCGCGGGGAAAGGCAAAAGACCCAGCAGCAGGAAAGCCGCAAGTCGCGCGCCACTGAAAAACGATGGCAATTACTCCTCCGTATTGGGTTTAAGAACGCGGGGCACGTGCGGCGTGATGAACCGAAAACGCCGCCCGATAATCATCTTGGCGATCAGATGGTCGGTATTGCGCGTAACGCCCACGCCCACACCGAAGTTGAACTCCCAGTTCGGACCGAAATCATAGTCGACCGTAGGAAAGAACTGTTCCTGCTGCAAATACACGGGGTCAAAGCCGGTAATCGATCCCACCGATCCGTAGTATTCCAATCCCGCACTGAGTTTCCGGGTAACCGAATAGGCCACCTTCAAGCTGGGAGAAAAACCCACGCCTTCTGAAACGCTGGGGCCGTGAAACGATCGCTCCAGAGCCGGATTGAAGGCCACGTACCAGGACTCCCATTGTTTGTCGACGATGGGGCGAATCTCCCACGTCCAGGTGTCCCTGTCGAAGTTGGGGCGCTGGTAGCCGAGTTCGGTCGAAACGCTCACGCCCACCGGCCAATGCCACTTGTCCGGCACACGGACGCGCGGGCGGATGTGATCGCCCACCCATTTGTAGCCTTCGTGGGGACCATAACTGGTGAAGATATACAAGCCGGTTTCAAACCAATCATTCCACCCTTGAGTGATCTCGACGGTTTCATGCGTTTGATGTTCATCGGGAAGAACCCCCTGCTCCAGGGTCTTGAAACCTTCGAAGGTAAAATTGCTGTGCAACTCGACCATGGTGCGGCCCGGCGCTACCGTGTCGGAGCCGTATACCTGAATTTCGTAGTTGCCCTGGCCGTAGAGCGGCAAAGCAGCGGCGGCAAGCAAGATGCTGAACTGGACGCCTTTCAGTCTCATGGCTGATGCTCCTCCGTCCGGCGCGGCTATCATACCTCCGGCAAGGAGTTCTGGAAACTTCTTCGGCATCGGAGAAAACGCCCCGCCTGGTTCAGGAGGGGCGCCGTGCTAGTGCCCGAGTGGGCACAAGAACTCCCCTCCTGGTTCAGGAGGGGTGCCCGGAGGGCGGGGTGGTCACAACTCCCCTCCTGGTTCAGGAGGGGTGCCCGAAGGGCGGGGTGGTCGATCAGGAGCGGGTAGCCGCGGCCTGCGCTTTCCTGACCACGGGTTCTTCTAGCCAATACGCTATTCTGTGACCAGGATCGGCCGCGTCGATGATTTGGGATGGGGGAAAAGCCCACCATCAGGAATTCGCTGACTGGCTACCTGCCGAAGACATTACAACGCTGCGGGGTTAATCGCCTTGATACCCCGGTAGCGGGCAAAGTCCCGCATGTTGAAGGTCAGGATTCGGCTGACGTGGTGAAGCGTCATCGCCGCTACCAGTCGCGCGTCGTGGACCTTCGCTCCTGACACCTGGCAGGTCACCACCAGCTCACGCCACTTGGTGAAGAGTTCAGGGGTTTCTGGAAGTACGGCGGCAAATGATTCGACAAAGCGCAAATAACCATCCGTTTCGGCGACCGTCTTGCCAAGGCCATTGTACTTCTCGGGCCGGGTGCACACGTTCCACAGCTCCACCAGATTTTGGGGAGCAACGCACAAGCCCAGCCCGCCTTGGAGCAGAGTCTTGATGGCTTGACGCGCGACCGGTCGGAGGGGATTTCGGAGGGCGAGGGCACGGAGCAGCACGTTGGTATCGATGAGGTAGTCCATGCGGTCTACGCGCGGTCCGGATACCAGTTCTCACGCTCGAAAGTCTCTTCCGGCAGCACCGCATCAGTTTCCAACCCGGCAAGGAACTCTTCAAACGCCTTCAGTCGGTCTGGCGCGGTGGCTTTTGCCGTGTCGGTCTTGACCAGCGCCTCTAGGGCGCGCTCGGCAAACTGATCGAGCGACAGGCCTTCCGCCCGCGCTCGCGCCAGCAGCGCCTCGCCAATGTCCGGTTTCAATTCTACTTCCAGTTTCATTGGACCTCACTCCCCCGGGCATTTCCCTGTTTCTTTAACTGCTTTTCCCTAATCCCTAATCCCGAGCCACTATCCCCGACGGGCCAACGGACTCACGCCTAGATTGAGTGTACCATGAGCCCACCGGGAATGGGATTCGCCCTGGGTGGCTACATTCCGGTCATCTCGCATACTTCATCAAGCCGCCCGTGCAATGTAGCGGCGGGCATACCCCGCCATTTTGAGGGGACGCTTCGCGAAGCGCCCTCATCCCCGGTCCCACGCGATCAAGGTTTCGCGAACCGCCCCTATTTCTTCAGCTCGGCGATGGGCCCGATGTAGGACGTGGCGGCAACCACGTCGTCAAACCACTTCTCGTTCACGCGGACGATGTTGGGACGCAAGTAGAGTCCGATGCCGACGCTGTCGATCTTGAGGCTCGCCACGTCGCGAAATCGAAAGTTGGGGAAATCCGCGATCAGCTTGCCGTCCACCCACAAGGCGACGCGCCCGTCGCGCTGGCCCGGCGTATTGGCCTGGACCATGAACTCGTAGCAGTACCAGCGGTCCAACTCCGGAATGAAGTCCGGGCGGGGGATAAAATGCGGTCCGAAGGAGATCGGTGGTGGCGCCGGTGACCGGATGATGGAGGGCACGACCTTGCCGGTGGGGTAAATGTGATCGCCGAAGCTACCGCCTTGCTCGGGATGGTAGACATACATATTGAGCGGGCCCGGCGAGGGACTATCGCCCCGCTCGGTCTCGAAGCCCACCAGGAACTTGTTGCTTCCGTCGGCGGGAATTCCGGGGGTCGCTCGACCGCCGGGGTAATAGTGAGCGGCGATGACTCCGCCATTGTGGGACGAGCCGCCGGGATGGTCATAGCCCTTCTCGAACTTCGCATAGAAGCGAAGGAATAGAACGTCCTGCTCATTCGCAAGCTGGCGGCGGAGCTCGATGGAAAGCCCCTCCCGTTGGAGGGGCATCGCGACCTCGAGCGCTCGTTTGCCGTGGTGGACGTTCGCCGGCTCTTCAGCGATGCGCATATTCATCTCATGAGACACGGCGCTCCACTTCTGGTGGAGATCCGCCGGCTCCGCGCACTCCTCGAAGTCATCATGGAAAAGGACCGCGGCATCCCTCTCAATACCCGCGTCGCCGGGATATTTCGCGGCAATCCCCGCATCGCCCTCCGGCAACGGCGGCAGCGCTGCGGATGCGGTTGTCTGGCCGGCGGCCGCAACGGCCCCGGCAAGCATCATGAACGTCAAAACCAGCCAACTGCTGCGCATCAGCATTGCAACTCCCGCCTTGCCAACCGGTCCCGCTCTCCGCACGGTTGACCCGGAATTCCCGATTTCAGCTTTACGTCTCGGCAAAATCATACGCCTGCTGCCGAAGGCCCCTGCGAATTTGTAATTCCGGGCGGGAAAGCACCGCGCGGTATTCCTCCAGGATGGGACTGGAGACATACCAGCGGGCCGGCTTGGTAATGGCCAACAGGAGGACCGTGCGCTCGAGTCCTGCCGGCTTGAGGGCAGCGGAAACCAGCACATTCGTGTCAAGGACCAGACGGAGGGGAAGCATTACCGCTTTGCCCTCTGCCGACGGGACGCCTTGATGATCCTGTCAACCTGGCGCGAGGCGAGCGTGCTCGTCCCGTTGCGCTCTGCCTCCTCACCGAGGACCCTTAAGACCTCGGGCTCCGGCGCGGCGAGCTTGACGTAATCTCGAATACTCAGCAGGACAGCCTTGGGGGTTCCGCGCTTCTCGATGACCAGCGACCGGCGCTCATCATCGACACGACGCAAAAGCTTCCCGAAATTCGCGCGGGCGCGCAGGGCGGAAACCACGATCGTGCCATTTTTGGCCAGGGCGGTGCTGGTTACCATAAACTCTCCATTTCGTCTGTCTGAACTGTACAGTTTAGCAGAGGTCGAGTCAACGAGGCAGGGGGTAGTCGGGTCATCAGGACGTAGGGGCGCCCCCTGTGGGCGCCCTACCGTCGGCATTGCCGACCGTTTGATCCTACACACAGCGGTACCGCCCACGGCCGAGGAATTCCACAAAGCCCAGGTCGCGGAAGACGTGCAATTGTTGCCGGATCTTGTCGCGCACGTGCCGGTTGTCGGGATGCACTTTTTACATTTGTGGTATCCTGCCGCGCGAAAGAATGAA